>Ga0209510_1001289_pt1 | contig 29105 bp, 23 predicted proteins | sample BiotimSIPDNA_FD_185749 | JGI IMG/M metagenome (GOLD analysis project Ga0209510, IMG submission 185749) | Anaerobic biogas reactor microbial communites from Washington, USA - Biogas_R1 time_0 SIP DNA (SPAdes) (version 2) | ecosystem: Engineered > Bioreactor > Anaerobic > Unclassified | place...
TTTGACATGGAATTACGTTACGGCGCAGGGGCTTTTGTCTGCGGCGAGGAAACGGCACTTATCGCTTCCATGGAAGGGAAACGCGGCGAACCGAGGTTCAAACCGCCATTTCCTGCCGAAGACGGATACCTTCACAAACCCACCAATGTCAACAACGTAGAAACATTTGCCAACGTGCCTGTGATATTCCTCAAAGGACCGGAATGGTTTTCGAGCATCGGCACTGAAAAATCCAAGGGGACAAAGGTGTTTGCACTGGCCGGGAAGATCAACAACGTAGGTTTAATAGAAGTGCCCATGGGGATTACGCTTCGCGAGATTATCTACGAAATTGGCGGGGGCATCAAGAATGGTAAAAAATTCAAGGCAGTACAGACGGGAGGTCCTTCCGGTGGCTGTCTGACAGAGAAACATCTGGATACGGCCATTGATTTTGACAGTCTGGTAGCTGCCGGCTCCATGATGGGCTCGGGTGGCATGATCGTAATGGATGAGGACGACTGTATGGTATCCATTGCAAAGTTTTATCTGGAATTCATTGTGGAAGAATCTTGCGGAAAATGTACCCCGTGCCGTGTCGGTAACAAACGTATGCTGGAGATTCTGGAAAAGATCTGCCAGGGAAAGGGGAACATGGAAGACCTGGATCATTTGCGCAATCTTGCCTATGTGATTAAAGACACATCGTTATGCGGGCTGGGTCAGACATCTCCCAACCCGATTCTTTCCACCCTGGAAAATTTCAATGACGAGTACATTGCCCACGTTAAGGATAAGAGGTGTTATGCCAAACAGTGCAAGGCACTGGCACGTTACACGATCATACCTGAAGTATGTACCGGCTGTACCGTTTGTGCCAGGAATTGTCCCGTTGAGGCCATTACAGGCGAAAGGCGTCAACCACACTTCATCAACCAGGATATATGTATCCACTGCGGCGTATGTTATACGAAGTGTAAGTTTAATGCTATCTTAGTTCAATAAGTGAGAATATGGAAACAGTAAAATTAACTATAGACAATAAACACGTTGAAGTTCCCAAGGGAACGACCATTCTCCAGGCGGCACATCAGGCGGGAATCAATATTCCCTCCCTTTGTTACATGAACCTGCCACACCTGGCACAGGAACACAAACCCGGAAGTTGCCGGGTATGTGTAGTGGAAATTCCCGGCAGAAAAAACCTGGTTCCCGCATGTTGCACCGAATGTACAGACGGAATGACGGTATTGTCTCATTCTCTGCGTGCCATAAATGCCCGCAGGACCGTTGTTGAATTGCTCTTATCCGACCATCCCAAAGATTGTTTGATTTGTCCTTCTTCAGGGAACTGTGAGTTGCAGAAGTTATCCATTACCATGGGCATCCGGGAGATCAATTCCGTCGAGAACGCAGCCATGTCAACTTACAGAAAAGATGCCTCTCCGGCCCTGATGCGCAATATGGACAAGTGCGTCATGTGCCGCAGTTGCGAAACGGTATGTAATGAAATTCAGACAGTAGGAGCCCTGAGTGCGGTGAATCGCGGTTTCATGGCCGTTGTTGCCCCGGCTTTTGAACAGGACCTGACTGATTCTCCCTGTACCTTCTGCGGACAGTGTGTGGCCGTATGTCCTACCGGTGCCTTGACCGCTGTGGACAACACGTTCCATGTGATCCGCGCGTTGGCCGATCCCAACAAATTTGTTGTCGTACAGACAGCCCCTGCCGTGCGTGCTGCCCTGGGTGAGGAATTCGGGTATCAGCCCGGTACATCCGTTACAGGCAAAATGGCTGCAGCCCTGAGAGCTCTGGGATTTGACAAGGTGTTTGATACGGACTTCGCCGCCGACCTTACCATTATGGAGGAAGGAGCCGAGTTGTTAGACAGGATCAGCCGGCATCTTAACGGAGACAAGAATGTGCGTTTGCCCATCCTGACATCATGTTGTCCTGCCTGGGTCAATTTCTTTGAGACCAATTACCCAGATATGCTGGACGTGCCTTCTACGGCCCGTTCGCCTCAGCAAATGTTTGGATCTATTGCCAAAACATACATGGCCCAGAAGCTTGGAGTGAAGCGTGAAGATATGGTCGTTGTTTCGGTAATGCCCTGTCTGGCCAAGAAATTCGAATGTCAGAGAGATGAGTTCAAGGTAGACGGGAACCCCGATGTGGACTACGCGATTACTACCAGGGAGCTGGCTCACCTGATCAAGATCGGCAACATTGATTTCAAATCCCTCAAGGATGAAGACTTTGACCGTCCCATGGGCGAGTCTACTGGTGCCGGTCTGATCTTTGGTGTAACAGGCGGTGTTATTGAAGCCGCAACCCGTACCGCTTATGAACTGTTTACCGGGAAAAAACTGGAAAAAGTTGATTTTCACGAACTCAGAGGAATGGAAGGGATCCGTACCGCTTCTGTCAATTTTGATGGGACTTACATTCACATAGGGATTGCCCATACTTTGGGTAATGCCAGGAAATTGCTTGACGGGATTCGTAAGGGAATGTATAATTTCCATGCCATTGAGATCATGGCATGTCCCGGAGGATGTATAGGGGGTGGAGGACAACCTTTGCACAGGGGCAACTCCATTGTCTTGAAAGCCCGTATGGATTCTATTTACAAGGAAGACTTCAACAAGCCCATCCGAAAATCACACGAAAATCCGGAGATCATTAAACTTTACGAAGACTTCCTGGGCAAACCGCTAAGTGAGAAATCTCACAAGTTGTTGCATACCCATTATTTCAGTCACCCGAAAAAATAACCATTAACTTCTATTCTTATGACCAAGTTTGAAATAAACGATTGTCACAAAAAGACAATAAAAGAGATATGTGAATCTTTCGGGAACAAGAGAAGTGAACTGATCAACATCCTTCACAGGAGCCAGGAACATTTCGGCTATTTACCCGAACCTGTTCAATTGGAAATAGCACTGAATATAAATATGCCCCTGGCCAAAATTTATGGTGTTGTATCTTTCTATTCTTTCTTTACCATGACCCCCAAAGGCAAATACCCCATTTCCATATGTATGGGAACGGCCTGTTATGTCAGGGGTGCCGAGAAGATTGTGGAAGCTCTTGAAAAAGAGTTGAAGATCAAAGTGGGTGAAGTAACACAGGACGGAAAATACTCATTGGATTGCCTGAGGTGTATTGGTGCCTGCGGACTGGCTCCCGTTATCATGATAGGAGATGAAGTGCACGGTCGCCTGGAACCCGCTATGATTAAGGATATTCTTAAAAAATACGAATAATCCGTTGTATTTATAAAGACCCGGGAGTGTGCCGTTGAGGGACACTCCCTTTTTGTTTCCCTGAAAAAAAGTATCTTTGCGCGTTAAAGAAAAAGTATGCCCGAAAATTCATTATTGACAAAACTCGATGGTATCCGCCGGAAGTACGAAACGCTGCAGCAGCAGTTGTCCGATCCCGCCCTGGTTCAGGATATGAAACGTTATATAACTCTGAACAAGGAATATGCAGAGATAGGCCCGATTATCCAGGCCGGAGAAAAATACAAAAATGCCATAGGCAATCTGGCCAGCGCCAAAGAGCTTCTGCTTACGGAAAAAGACGAGGAAATGCGAGAATTTGCCAAAGAGGAGGTTGCACAACTGGAAGAGCAAATCCCTGAAATGGAGCAGAAGATCAAATTTCTGCTGATCCCGGCAGATCCCCAGGACAGCAAAAATGCCATTATGGAGATCCGGGCCGGTACGGGGGGGGATGAAGCCTCCATCTTTGCCGGGGATCTTTTCCGAATGTATACCAAATATGCCGAGAAAAAAGGATGGAAACTGGAGATTACCGGTATATCCGAAGGTACATCCGGCGGATTTAAGGAAATTATTTTCAAAATAACAGGAACGGGTGTTTACGGAGTTCTCAAATACGAAAGCGGAGTACACCGGGTCCAGCGCGTTCCCCAAACCGAGACCCAGGGCCGGGTACACACCTCGGCGGCTTCGGTGGCTGTGCTTCCGGAGGCGGATGAATTTGACGTTGAACTGAATGAGAAAGACATTCGCAAGGACACGTTTTGTTCTTCGGGGCCGGGCGGACAAAGCGTCAACACTACCTACTCGGCAATTCGCTTGACGCATATTCCTTCAGGGATCGTTGTTCAATGCCAGGATGAGAAATCCCAGTTGAAGAATTACGACAAAGCACTGGCAGAATTAAGGACCAGGCTTTACAATATGGAATACGAAAAATATCTAAATGAAATATCGGCCAAACGCAAAACCATGGTGTCTACGGGAGACCGGTCGGCCAAGATACGGACATACAATTATCCTCAAAGCAGGGTAACGGATCACAGGATCAATTATACAATGCATAACCTGCCTGTTTTTATGGACGGGGAGATACAGGAAGTAATTGAACTGTTACAAATAGCCGAGAATACCGAAAGATTGAAAGATGACTCGTCAAACGCTTAACCGGGAAATACAGAATAAAAAAAGTTGTCTGTGTGTGGGGCTGGATGTTTCTCCGGTTTCATTGGAAATCAATAAGCGGATCATTGATCAGACGGCGCCTTATGCAGTTGCTTACAAACCGAATACGGCTTTTTACGAGGCAGCGGGTTGGAAAGGCTGGAAGTGTCTGGAAGAAACGGTGATGTATATTCGTTCCAAATATCCGAGTCATTTTTTGATAGCCGATGCCAAGAGGGGAGATATTGGAAATACAGCCCGGGAATATGCCCGGACTTTTTTTGAACGAATGGATTTTGATGCGGTTACCTTGTCTCCTTATATGGGTTATGATTCTGTTGCTCCATTCCTGGAATTTGAAAACAAATGGATCATATTGCTGGTACTTACCTCCAATCCTTCCGCAACAGATTTCCAAACCGCTGAAATGAAGGAAGGACAGTCTTTATACCGTAAAATTATAGAAACGGCAAATACCTGGGCAGGGAATGACAGGCTAATGTACGTTACAGGGGCAACACGGGGTGAAATGATAAAACAGGTAAGGGAAGCGGCGCCCGATCGTTTCCTGCTGATCCCCGGAGTGGGAACACAAGGCGGTAGTGTTGAGGAGGTAATGAGGTATGCGAAAACGCAGCAGGGAGACATTCTTATCAATGTTTCCCGTGCAATTGTTCAGTCTCCGGAGGGACCCGGTGCAGCAGCCCGGTCGTTTGCCGGAAGAATGTCCCCGTTTTTTTCGTAATCGGGTTTATTGATAAGAAGGGCTTCGTATTGTATGTCAATTTTGCCGCTTTCTCCGTTTTGAAGTGTTTGGTACCACTTTTGTACATGTATCAGTACTTTGGGTAAAAGCGATTCCACATCGTACTCTTTCCCTGTTTCCAAAGCGAGGGATGTGGGATTCGGGGCACCTCCAAATACTGTCTGGTTGACATTGATGCCGAACCCTATTATGCTTGCCGTAAGCCTGTTACCTGAAAGTTGATGTTCTATAAGGATGCCGCAAATTTTATTGGTTCCTATGTAGATATCGTTTGGCCATTTGATGCGTGGGTCCAGTCCCTGGGTACGTAGAAAATCGCATACGGCCAGCGCTGTGCACTTTGAAATATGAAACTGCTTGTTTGCCGGAAGGAATTCCGGACGCAGCAAAATGGTAGCCAATAGGTTCAACCCTTTAGTACTCTCCCACTTACGTGTGTATTGTCCGCGTCCGTGTGTCTGGTATAAAGCGGTCCAGACAGTACCCTCTTTGGCAACGTCCAGGTTTCTGTGAGCTTCCGTGTTGGTAGAATCGATTTCTTCAAAACGGGTAATATGCCATTTAAACATGGTCGCAAAAGTACTAATTTATCCTTACCTTTGTAAGGGTTTGAAACTAATCTATGAAAGAAGTAGAGATAATAGCCTCGGCAATGCTTGAGAAGAAGGCACAAGGTGTCTGCAGTATGGATCTGCGCAAACTGGATACGACCATATGTGACCATTTTGTCATATGTCATGCTCCTTCGGGTGTCCAGGTGGCAGCCATAGCGGATGAGGTGGAAGAACAAATGATTGTACAGGCAGGCCGGCGTGTACTGAGAAGCCAGGGAAAAGAGAACCGTTTTTGGGTAATTCTTGATTACTCGGATATTGTGGTACATATTTTCCAAACCGAATACCGCATGTTTTACAGACTTGAAGATTTGTGGGCAGATGCGGTAACGAAAGATTACAATGAATAATTATTAACATCATTATGAACGGAAACGTCCCTAACAGAAACAAACCCAACAAACCACCCCTGATCCCGGTTAAAAGGAAACTGAATCCTTTCTTTTGGGTATATATCATATTGATCGCGGTTATCGTATATTTTATGTTTGCCAACCGCTCCGGAGATCCGGTAAAGACGGAATGGATCACTGTCAAAGAACAGATGGGTCCCCGTGGTGAAATTGAAAAACTGGTGTACATAAGCAATATGCAGCGTGCCGAGTTATACATCAGGCCGGATGCCCTTGAACAATACAAAGCCAAATTCGGAGATAAAGTTCCCAAGTTCGCACCCCAGTTTTATTTTATTGTAACCGATAATTTTGATGCTGAAACACAATTTGAGGAATTGCGCAATACATTGCCCGAAGAACAGCGTTTCAAGCTGGAAATTGAACAGCGTTCCAGTTATTGGGGCCGTATCATTGACTGGCTCTTGTTTCCGGTGCTTCTTATCCTGATGTGGGTCTTTATGTTCAGACGCATGTCCCGCGGTCCCGAAGGATCCGGTGGGGGAGGAGGCATATTCAACGTAGGACGTTCACAGGCTAAACTTTTTGAGAAAGACAAAACAGTTGCCAACATATCTTTTAAAGATGTGGCAGGTTTGGAAGAAGCCAAGGTTGAAGTCATGGAGATCGTGGATTTTTTGAAGAGTCCTGAAAAATATACCAATTTGGGAGGAAAGATTCCTAAGGGCGCTTTGCTGGTGGGGCCTCCGGGAACGGGAAAAACTTTATTGGCAAAGGCGGTCGCCGGAGAGGCCAATGTTCCGTTTTTCTCCATATCGGGATCGGATTTTGTTGAAATGTTTGTGGGGGTGGGAGCATCCCGGGTCAGGGACCTTTTCCGCCAGGCCAAGGAAAAAGCACCTTGTATTGTTTTTATTGATGAAATTGATGCCGTAGGCCGTGCCAGAAGTAAGAATGCCGGTTTTACCTCCAATGACGAAAGGGAGAATACACTGAATCAGCTGCTTACGGAAATGGATGGATTCGGGTCCAACAGTGGCGTTATCATATTGGCCGCTACAAACAGGGCAGATATCCTGGATAAGGCCCTTATGCGTGCAGGCCGTTTTGACAGGCAGATTCATGTGGATTTGCCAGAATTGAAAGAACGTCTGGAGATTTTTAAAGTACACTCGCGGACGTTGAAACTGGAAGCGGGATTTGACTTGGAAATTCTGGCCAAACAGACTCCCGGCTTTTCCGGAGCGGATATCGCCAATGTTTGTAATGAAGCAGCATTGATAGCTGCACGTAAAAACAAAAAAGCCATTCAGAAACAGGATTTTCTGGATGCCATTGACCGTATTGTGGGAGGGCTGGAACGCAGAAGCAAGATTATAAGTCCCAACGAAAAAAGGACCATAGCATATCACGAAAGCGGTCATGCCACCGTAAGCTGGATGCTCAAACATGCCAACCCCTTGCTGAAAGTTACCATTATTCCGCGCGGACGTGCGCTGGGTGCTGCCTGGTACCTTCCTGAAGAAAGACAGATAACCACGGTGGAACAAATGATGGACGAAATGGCCTCGGCACTTGGCGGACGTGCTGCTGAAGAATTGATGATAGGACAAATATCGTCAGGAGCCATGAACGATCTGGAAAAAGTAACGCGCCAGGCATATGCCATGGTTGCCTATCTGGGTATGAGTGACAAAATAGGCAATGTGTCTTTCTACGATTCTACTGAAAACGCAGGTTTTAACATTGGTAAACCGTATAGTGAAACAACGGCGCAACTGATAGACAAAGAGGTTAAAAGAATTATTGACCAGGCTTACGACATGGCGCGGAAAGTCCTGAAAGAGAATAAAGAAGGGTTCCTGAAACTGGCCACTATCCTGCTGGAAAAAGAAGTTATTTTTGCAGATGATCTGGAAACAATATTCGGAAAACGCCAGACGCCGGACAGTCAGCCTGATACCAAGAACAAAGAGAAAGAAGAAGTTGAGAACACTGATTAAAAGAACTTTAAGCGGTCTGGTGTTCATCATCCTGATGATAGCGGGACTTCTGGTTCATCCTTTGGGATATGCCGTTTTAATGTCCTGTTGCGTTGGGATCATGTTCGTGGAATTTTACAGGATGACCCTGGGAGATCAAAACAAAATGGGACAGGTTTTTGGTTTCTTTTCCGGGATCCTTCTTTTTCTGGCAACATACATCATTGGGCGTTACGGATTTGAAGCAGCCCGTTTCTGGCTATTGGCCCTATTGGTCCCCATAACAGCAGTTTGGGTTTCGGTCTTATACAATCGCGGAAAGGATTCGTTTCGCAATGCTGCATTTCTGTTTTTGCCCCTGTTGTACATTGCCTTACCATTCTCAATTTTTAATTTTCTGGCATTTAATCCTCTGGGTATGTTTCAGGGAATTTATTTGCTGGCCCTCTTTATCATACTCTGGGCATCCGATATTGGCGGATATCTCATAGGGATGGCCTTCGGGCAAAAAAACGGGCACAAACTTTTCCCAAGCATTTCTCCCAAGAAATCATGGGAAGGTTTTTTCGGCAGCCTGGTTTTCTCGCAGGGTATTGCGTTTGCCCTGTTTAAGCTGGACATGATGCCCTTTGCCTGGTACCATTGTGTACTATTGGCTTTAATTATTTGTATATTTGGAGTTATTGGAGACCTGACAGAGTCCGGTATGAAACGTTATTTTGGAGTAAAAGATACCGGATCAATCATGCCGGGGCACGGCGGTCTGCTGGACCGTTTTGACGGAGCACTTATTTCGTTTCCCATAGCTATAGCTTACATTTTATTTGTGTTTTATATATAGACTGACATGAAAATCCATAAGGAAGGAAGAACTACAATTCTGATAGTGATAGTGACCATTGCTGTAATCCTGGCCGTTATCATTACCTTCTCGTTATACAATTTCTGGATACTTACCGTATTTGGAGCCGCATCACTGGTGGTCCTCCTGCAAACACTAATGTTTTTCAGGATTCCACAGCGGGATATCCTGATTAAGGAAGACGGTATCGTATCCCCGGCAGACGGACGAATCGTTTTGATCCAGGAAGTAGAAGTGAATGAATACCTGCAGGAAAAAAGATTGCAGGTATCTATTTTTATGAACATGTTCAATGTACACGTCAACTGGTATCCCTGTGCCGGTGATATTGTATATTACAAGTACCATCCGGGAGCCAAGATGGTTGCCTGGCATCCCAAGTCTTCCGAAAAGAATGAACATACTACTGTCTTTCTTAACCAGGGGAAACACGTCATTGGTGTAAAACAGGTTGCCGGTCTGATAGCACGCCGGGTGATATGTAAAGCCCGTATAGGTAAACAGGTTTTGCAATGCAGCGAACTGGGAATCATTAAATTCGGTTCCAGGGTGGATATACTCTTGCCGCCGGATGCCGAAGTTCTGGTCAGAAAAGGACAAAGGGTGTGGGGTTGTGAAACGCTGATTGCCAATCTTAAATGATTGCCCGGATAGCTGCAAGAGGATCTTCAGCTTTGAAAATATAATTGCCGGCAACCAGAATATCGGCCCCTGCTTCATACAATTCAGTAGCATTTTGGTCATTGATCCCTCCGTCAACCTGGATCAGAAAATCCAAATTTTTGCGGGTCCTCATTTCTTTCAATTCACGAATCTTTTGCAGACTTTCCGGGATAAAGACCTGGCCTCCGAAGCCGGGATTCACGGACATGATCAGGACCAGGTCCGCATAATGAACAGCCTGTTCCAGCTGGCATACCGGAGTAGCCGGATTAATGGAAACCCCGGATCTCATACCCAGTCTGCGGATTTCCTGCAAATCCCTGTTCAAATGCGGGCATGTCTCCCAGTGTACTGTTAACCAACTAATGCCCAAATCCCTGTATCTTTGGTAATACCGGGAAGGGTCTACCGTCATCAAATGTGCATCCAGTATTTTTTTTGAGTAACGGGAAACAGCTTCAATTACAGGAAATCCGTAAGATATATTGGGAACAAATACCCCGTCCATGATATCCATGTGAATGCTCCATGCATCGCTGGCATTTATCATATTGCAGGCATCGGCCAGATGGGCAAGATCAGAAGATAACAAAGAGACAGATACCTTTCCCATGATCACACATTCTTTATGATTTCCAGCAGCAAATCCCAGAACTTGCCGACTGTTGCTATTTCCAGTCTTTCAGTAGGGGCATGCACCCCTTTAAGCGTAGGGCCGAAAGATATCATATCCAGATTGGGAAATGCATCCAGAAAAATGCCGCATTCCAGACCGGCATGTATTGCTTTTACCTTGACAGGAGTGTTGAAAAGTTTCAAATAAGCTTTTTCACAGACTTTCAGGACGGGAGATTCTGGATTCGGAGCCCATCCGGGATATTCTCCTTCATGAGATACGACGGCACCTGCCAGGCGAAACAGGCTTTCAATACGCTGAGCCGCGTTTTTTCTTGCCGAGTTGACGGCACTGCGTTGGCTGCTGCCAATGCGGATCAGCCTGCTTTCCTGTTCCATCCGGACTGAAGCCAGGTTCGTGGAAGTTTCCACCAATCCCGGAATGTCCTTGCTCATGGCCAGAACACCGTGAGGACAGGCATAAAGTGAGGCGGTCAGATTGGCGGCCGTTTTTTTGTCCATAACAGCAGGGGGTATGTTACATGATGTAATGGAGCTTTCCAGTTCGGGGTCGGTATGTTTGTATTCGGCCTTCCATTCAGCAGCCATGGAGTGGAACAGTTCCGTAAAAGCATCCCTGTCGGTATTTTTTACAATACAGACGGCAACAGCTTCCCTTGCTATGGCGTTCCGTTTGTTTCCTCCTGAAATGAATCCTATATCATAACTGAATTGTTGTTGTGCATTCCAAAGAAAACGCGCAAGTACCTGCACGGCATTGCACAGATCCTTATGGATCTCATCCCCGCTATGTCCTCCCGTAGCCCCGGTAATGCCAACTCTGAGAGCGGTAACACCTTCTTTGGAAACCGTTTGTTCAGTATATGTAAAACGTGCCGTTGTATCTATACCCCCGGCACACCCAATAAATACTTCTCCCTCATCTTCCGAATCAAGGTTCAAAAGAATGGATCCTTTGATAAAACCGGGGGCAACGGCACGCGCTCCGTCCAGTCCTGTTTCTTCAGATACGGTAAAAAGGCATTCCAAAGGACCGTGTTCCAGGGAATCGTCATCCAATACGGCCAGGGAAGCGGCTACGCCAATTCCGTCATCTGCACCCAATGTGGTTCCTTTTGCTTTTAGCCAGCCGTCTTCCACATAAGTTTGTATGGCATCTTTCGAAAAATCAAAAACAGTGTCTTCGTTTTTTTCACAAACCATATCTGTATGGCTTTGCAGGATGACACCGGGCCTGTTCTCTTTACCGGGTGAAGCCGGTTTGCGGATCACTACGTTCCCCGTTTTATCCGTTTGATATTCCAGATTACGTGCTTTGGCAAAATTTTCAAGAAAACGGGTCATCCCCGCTTCGTTCCCGCTTTCCCGGGGAATTTTGCAGATCTCAAAGAAAAAGTTAAAAACTGATGAAGGTTCCAGTATGTTCATGATGATGGATTATTAACCGTTTTTGAGCCGTTTCTCAATGTCCGTCACATATTGGCGGAACATACGGTCGGTGTCCATCAGATTGCATACGGTATTGTATGAATGCAGTACAGTTGCATGATCTTTGCCTCCAATCATTGATCCGATGGAAGAAAGTGAATTCTTTGTGAGATTCCGGCTCAGATACATGGCAATTTGCCTTGCCTGACATATTTCCCGTTTGCGTGTTTTTGAAAGCAGGTTGTCCTGTGTTATTCCAAAATAATGACAAACGGTTTTTTGAATATCCTGTACAGAAATTTCCCGGGTGACCGAACTAACCAGCCGGTCGGTAATTACCTGGGCCAATTGTAAGGTTACAGGCTGTTTGTTAAAAGTTGACTGTGCAAGCAGGGAACAGAAAGTGCCTTCAATTTCCCTGACATTGGTTGTTACCTGTTCCGCTATGAATTCAAGCACTTCCTTAGGAACTTCCACGCCTTCGTTGTAGCATTTCTTTTCCAGAATCGCCAAACGAGTGGCGTAATCAGGTGCAAGCAGTTCGGCGGAAAGCCCCCATTTAAAACGTGACAGAAGCCTGTCATCCAAGTCTTTTAGTTCTACGGGAGCCCGATCGCTTGTCAGAATTAACTGTTTGCCTGATTGGTGCAGGTGATTGAAAATATTGAAGTAAGCATTCTGTGTGCCCGGTTTGCCGGCAAATTCCTGTACATCATCTATGATCAGTACATCTATCATTTGATAGAAGTGCATGAAATCGGTCAATTTATTTTTGATATTGACGGCATCCATGAACTGTATCTGGAACAAATTGGCCGAAACATACAAAACCACTTTTTCCGGCATCCGCTTTTTGATCTCTATACCAATAGCTTGAGCCAGATGTGTTTTTCCCAAGCCGGAACCTCCGTATATAAACAACGGATTGAAAGGGCCCCCGGGTTTTTCTGCTATGCTCAATCCGGCCGTACGGGCCAGGCGGTTACAGGATCCTTCCACAAAATTATCGAAAGAATAAGCTGCATTCAATTGGGGATCGATCTTTACCTGCCTGATACCGGGGATTACATAGGGACTGGCCACCTCTTCACGGTTAGCCCTGGAAAACGGTATGGCTTTGTTCTGAAATTGTCCCTGTCCCTGGTGAGGTACGGGAACTCCCTTGCTGCACGAATCTACTTTAACGGAATACTCCAGTTTTGCCGTACTTCCCAGTTCTTTTCTCAGGCAATGACCCAGCAGATCTATATAGTGTTCTTCAATATATTCTCTGAAAAAATGGGAAGGTACCTCTATGGTCAGAACATTGTCGGTGAGTTTTAACGGAACAATAGGTTCAAACCAGGTGCTGAAGCCGGACGGTTGAATGTTATCCCTAATGATACTCAGACAGTTATTCCAAACAATTTTGTGAGGAGATGGAGACATATTTTGATATGGGGTTTATGTATACAAAAATGGTTAAAAAAAATGGTAAAAAAAAAAGAAAAACACTTGTATTTTTCAAAAAAACAATAATGCCTTAATAATCAGGGTGAAAAAAACGTATTTTTTCAAATCCCTGATAATGAGCCGGATGCTAATGCCAGGAAAATGCTTCCTGTTGACAGACGGGCATTTGGGACAACTATGAATTATTTAAAAAACTGTAATTCGAAGGTATTTTTTAGGATTTTCGCTTATCAGCCGGATCAGGGAATCAGCCCTTGAAAGGATATCGGTCAGGGAATGATACAGGGCGGGATTGGATCCGATCTGCCCCAGGGTTCCTTCAGGATTGCTCAGATTTTTAAGTAATTTGTGTAATTCTTCCACTGTTCCACCCAGTTCGGCCCCCTTTAACTCTTCAGATATTGCGTCAAAATTTGCCAGAGTTCCCGAAAGGTCTTTAACCGCCAGATTCAGTTCACCTGCCAGGGTGTCGACCCCGGCCAGAATTCCGTCAATACGGGATGCATTGTTGCCCAGGGTTTCGGTTAACCGGTTGATATGACCTAAAGAGGTGTTCAATCGTGCCAGGCCGTTTTTGATATTGTTGCGATTTTCCTCGTCCAGAATATCATTTATACGGGTTACGGTCAGATTCAGGTTGGATGTTAATGTTGAAATATCGTTTTTCAGTGATACCAGTTCTTCGGAAAGTAATGTGATCAGGTCCGGTTGAACGGAAGAAGCGAGTGTGTCTCCGGGTACATGCCATGCAGTGGAATTTCCAAGAATCAGTTGGACGGCTTTCCCGCCTAAAATATCGGCACTGTATATTTCAGCCGTAGTTCCTTCAGGCAGCCTGAATTTCTTTTTCAGTCTGATCTTAATGATCATTTGTTGATTTTCCTGATCAAAATCTATCCGGTCTACTGTTCCCGCTGTGAGTCCCAGCACAGATACAGGACTTGTGGGAGCAAGGCCTTCCACATCGGGATATAACGCGTAATAAGTGTTGGTGCCTCTGAAAAGGTCATTCCCTTTTAAAAACTGAACGACAAAATATAAAACAACAGCAACGATCAGGACAAAGAGACCTATTTTTAATTCACGAGACATTTTTTTGGTTTTCATTACGGTTTAATTAGCAGGGACCAATTTGCCATCCTTTACGGCTATCACAAAGGCATCCGGAAAATCGCTCTTCCTGAGTTTATTACAATATTGCTGAGCTTCCTCCTTATTCGGGAAGTTCCCCAGGGTATACTTATATTTATATATTTGATCGTTACATAAAACAAACCTTGTATCCGGGAAAGCTTTTAATGTGGGATGAGACTTCGGTAGCGCTTCTTTTGATGACAGGATCTGTACCCGGTATTGAGTTTGGGGTGTTTCTTTATTTGCCGGGGAAAGTTCTTGCTGCACGTATGTTTTCATGTATTCCTCAAACCCCAGCATCAATTGACGGGCGATGTTTCTGCGCCCGTTTTCAGTACTGAGTATCTTCCGGTCCGCACTGCTGTTCAGGAATCCCGTTTCAACCAGTACGGCAGGCATGGAACAATAAGCCAGGACCACAAATCCACCTTCTTTCATCCCCCGGTCCTTTTGACTGCCCGGCAGGGGTCCCCGGCGCAATGATTTCTGGATGCAGGATCCCAGTATGCGGGATTGTCTCATTATGGCGTCTTTTTGAAAATTGAAGACAATCATGGACTGGGGATTGTCCGGGTCAAAACCCTCGTATTTGGTTTTGTAATTTTCCTCGAACTTGATCACTTCGTTTTCTTTCAGAACTACGTCATAGCTATCGTCTTTTCTGCGGCTGCGATCTCCGCCGAAGACCCAGGTTTCGGGCCCCACCGGGGCGGAAGTAGTCCTTTTGGCCGAGTTGACGTGAATGGAGATAAACAAATCTGCATCTTCCTGTGTAGCCAGAGTGCCGCGTTTGTCCAAGTCAACAGCCACATCTTTTGTCCGTGTATAAATGACTTTTATGTCGGGATATTTTTTGTTGATCTCGGCGCCAAGGTGTTTAGCAACAGACAGGTTGATGTCTTTTTCCCTCAGTTTTCTGTCCGGACTTAGTGCTCCCGGATCGTGTCCGCCGTGCCCTGGATCAATAACCACTTTTCGAATCGCAGGTCCCGAAAAGCCCTGTGCCATGATGGCATACGAATTGCAAACAGAGAGCATTACAACCAGTACGGGAATCAGTTTTTTCATATATATTTGCAGCTTATGTCTGCGGAAGACAAAGATAAAAAAAGAATTTTGCATACCGTATGTTGTCTGGTATTCCTTGTTCTGGGAGTATCACCCGTCTATGGCCAGCAGAAAAGGATAATTGAGAATTCCATTGCTCCTGTAAGCCAAACGTACAGACAATACTTGTATACTCCGGTGGTATCCAGACCGAACAAATCCCCTTTGTCATTGATGTGGGAAACACTCGGCAGCTATACCGGATTGGAAGAAGCTGCCGTAGGACTTACTTCCGTTGATCTGGACAGCCTGGCACACCTGGACAGTATTAGGGCACATACCCAGTTGGAAGCACCTGCTTTTTCAGTGGCCAGGGATTCCGTGATTGAAGATTTCAGGGACGGCAAAACCATGTTGTATTATTACGGGGACGTAAAGGTGACTTACGACAACATGGAAATCACCGCAGAATATATGGAATACGACGCAGATACAAAAACGGTGTTTGCCACCGGTATCATAGATTCCACGGGTGTAATGCAGGGAAAGCCTGAAATGAAAGAAGGGAACAACAGCTATGTAATGGAATCTGTCTATTACAATTTTGGTTCAAGAAAAGCCAGGATCAACAATATGGTCACCCAGGATGAACAAGGGTTCCTCCATGGATCGCATCTGAAAAAGATGCCGGACAATTCCATAAATATTCACGGCGGGAAATATACCACGTGCGATGCCGAACATCCTCACTTCTATCTACACATGACCAATGCCAAGATCACTACCGATGAAGACGGTAATGTGGGCCAAACCATCTTCGGACCATCTTATGTGGTGATTGAGGATGTCCCTACTCCCATCATTGTGCCGTTCGGATTTGTGCCCAAACGTCCCGAGCGTTCGGGTGGCCTGCTGATTCCTTCCTACGGGGAGGAAGTGGCCCGCGGTTTCTTTTTGAAAGAGCTTGGCTATTATTTTGTATTTGGGGATTATCTGGATTTTTCGGTAACAGGAGACATTTACTCCATGGGCTCCTGGGCTGTACGGGGAACGGCAAGGTATAAGAACCGTTATAAATACAACGGGAACCTGAACGTGAGCTACTCCAAAAATATTACAGGGGAAAGAGGCTCGTCCGATTACCAGGAATCGGGAGATTTCTCTTTCAGATGGAGTCATACGCAGGACCCAAAAAAACGGCCCGGAACGTCTTTCAGTGCTTCGGTTAATTTTTCAAGCCCCACCAACAACCGATTTAACAGTCAATCTATTGATGAGGCCTTGCAATCACAGACATCTTCCAGCATATCCTACGCCAAAACTTTTGCAGGAACGCCGTTTAACCTTTCCATCAACCTGCTGCACAGCCAGAACAACAGGGATTCGTCCTATGCACTGACTTTACCCAACCTGACTTTTACCATGAGCCGGATCAATCCTTTCCAACGCAAGGAAAGGGTAGGGAAAAAGCGGTTTTATGAAGACATTACTCTTAGTTACAATACTGCTTTTCAGAACAAGCTGAATTTTAAATCTTCCCAATTCGGGACTCCCGATTTCTGGAAAGATTACAAAACAGGTATGCAGCATAATTTTGCCATCGGACTGCCCAGTTTCACCCTGCTTAAATATTTAAATTTTACCCCTACCGTCAGCTACGGCATGAACTGGCATTTCATGAGCGAGACCCGCACATTTGATCAGGTTGAACAAAAAGTGATTTCCACGACTTCCCAACCATTCAGCGAATTCGGAATCACCCAATCATATTCGGGAGGTATTTCAATGTCAACGCGTATATACGGTATGTTTAATTTCAATCCTTCGGGACGTCTCAGAGCAATCCGCCACATGATAACGCCTTCGGTAAGTTTCAGTTACAGACCGGAACTGGGAACAAAAGCCAATGGCTACACCACGCTGAATTATACGGATTCACTGGGGCGGGAATACTCGGTGGATTATAATAGATACAGCAAATCTGTTTACGGGCCTCCTTCAAAAGGACGAAACGCTTCAATCAGTTTTTCGCTCGGCAACAATGTTGAAGCCAAAGTGTTTAACAAAAAGGACACAACTGAAAACGGCGGGGTAAAGAAAGTCAAAATCATTGATAACCTGTCTTTGAACGGCTCCTATAATTTTCTGGCGGATTCCATGAAACTTTCCAACATCAGCGTCAGTTTGTCCACTTCTATCTTTGAAAAACTCGGCATAAATGCCAACGCCATGTTGGATCCTTATGCCGTGAATGAAAGAGGACAACGGATCAATACCCTGAACGTGATGAAAACCGGTAATCTTGCCAGACTGACCAATGCCAGTTTTTCAACTTCTTATTCTTTCAAAGGCGGGGACCAAAAAAGCAAAAATGATTCATACCAGTTGATCTATGAAGATCCGCTCACCGGAGAATACATACCGGGGGGATGGGTTTACTATATGGATCCCGAGATACCATGGTCTGTAAATTTGAATTACAGTTTCTCATATAACAGGTCTTATACTTTCGCCAACGAACAATTGAACACCAATCATAATTTCAACCAAACACTGGGGATCTCTGCACAGGTGAAAGTCACCAAAGATTTCAGCATTAATGTCAGGAGCGGATTGGACATGATGAAATTCAAACTTACTACGACACAGTTGAGTGCTACGTATGACCTGCACTGTTTTCAAATATCATTCTCCTGGGTTCCCAACGGTAAATGGGAAAGCTGGAGTTTCCGAATTGCCGCCAAGGCATCTGCGCTGGCTGATATACTACAGTATAAGAAAAACTCCAGTTTCTGGGATAATTAAATTTTTTATATATTTGTACCGTCTTAGCTTTTATCCTTAAGCTTTAACCCAATACTTAACATATTTTAAATGTACGACATTATTGAGCTTAGCAGCAAGTCGATGGAAGAACTCCATAGAATTGCTTATGCATTGGAGATCAAAAAAGTTGAATCCTATGCAAAAAATGAATTGATATACCAGATTCTGGATATTCAAGCCGAATCGGGCGCTTCCGCCCAGGCTTCTTCCGGAGACGAACCCAATACAAAAAAACAAACCACTCGTCGCATCCGTAAACCACGGACAAAGGCGCCCGCCTCGGAAAATAAAGAAAAACAGGCCGGGAAAGACGATAAACCGAAAGAACCCACACCCGCTTCCGCGACAAAACCGGACCGCGAACCAAAACCAGACCGCGAACCCAGACCTGATCGTGAACCAAAACCGGACCGCGAACCAAAACCGGACACCGAATCAAAGACCATTCCCGTGGAGAAACCAGAAGTCATGGCTGAAGCTAAACCGGAAGATAAACCGCAGCCCCGGCCAAGAAAAGGAAGGCCCCGGAAAAAACCGGAAACAGAAGTCAAACCGGTAGTGAAGAAAGCCGAAGACACGGATAAAATTCAGGAACAACAACAGGCTGACCAACCAAAAACTGACCAACCAAAAACTGACCAACCAAAAACTGACCATCAGAAATCCTCTCATCAGAAGCCCGCTCAACAGAAACCGGAACAACAGAAACCGGAACAGCAGAAACCGGAGCAACATGCCGGGAAGGCAGTTCATGAAAAGAAACTTGAATACGAAGGAGTTGTCAGAGCCATTGGTGTTCTGGAAATGATGCCTGACGGATACGGATTTCTCCGTTCCTCGGATTACAACTATTTGAATTCTCCCGATGATATTTATTTGTCTCAACAGCAGATAAAAATGTACGGATTGAAGACGGGAGATACCGTAAGCGGGGAAATCCGCCCGCCCAGGGAAAGTGAAAAATTCTTCCCCCTGGTAAAGATTCATGAGATCAACGGAAGAGAACCCGAATTCATCCGTGACAGGATCCCGTTTGATTTTTTAACCCCTCTTTTCCCTGACTCCAAGTTTGATATTACGTCGAACGGTCACAATACGTTGTCTAACCGGATCGTGGATCTGTTCACTCCCATAGGAAAAGGCCAGAGAGGTCTAATCGTGGCTCAGCCTAAGACCGGGAAAACAGTGCTTTTGCAATCCATTGCCAACGCCATAGCAGACAACCATCCGGAAGTTTACATGATTGTACTGTTAATTGACGAAAGGCCGGAAGAAGTTACCGATATGGCCCGTAACGTCAAAGCGGAAGTGATTGCTTCTACCTTTGATGAGTCTGCGGAACGTCACGTTAAAGTAGCCGGGATTGTGCTGGAAAAGGCTAAACGCCTGGTGGAATGCGGTCACGACGTAGTGATATTGCTGGATAGCATAACCCGTCTGGCCCGTGCTTTTAATACGGTTCAGCCGGCAAGCGGAAAGGTGCTGAGCGGAGGAGTAGATGCCAACGCACTGCAAAAACCCAAAAGGTTCTTTGGTGCTGCCAGAAATATTGAAAACGGAGGATCTCTTACCATTTTGGCTACGGCATTAACTGATACCGGCTCAAAGATGGACGAAGTCATCTTTGAAGAATTCAAGGGAACCGGTAACCTGGAATTGCAACTTGACAGAAAATTATCCAACAAGAGGATGTTCCCTGCCGTTGACGTTACGCTGAGTTCAACAAGGCGCGATGATTTGTTAATGGAAAAAGATAAACTCAACCGGATCTGGATCCTGCGAAACTATTTGGCAGATATGAATTCAGTGGAAGCTATGGAATTTATGAAAGACCGCCTGTTACGTACCCAGGATAATGACGAGTTCCTGATCACTATGAACAAGTAACGGATCGCGTTCTTTTCTCTATAACAGTTTCAAGAGTTCAGAAGCAGCCTTGAAAGAGTCTGTTTGTCCTTCTTTTACTTTTTGTTCCATCTTCGGCAACGCCTTTTTTATTCGGGGATTGTCGTAAAACCGTGATATCAGATGGTTGTTGATGCTCTCTCTCATCCAGAATATGGCCTGTTGGGCACGTTTTTCTTCAAAATAGCCGTTTTTACGGGTCAGGTTGATATATGCAGTAACTGATTCCAGGATTTTCTCCATTCCCGTACCTTCGGTAGAAGAGGCTGTCAATGCCGTGGGGATCCATCCCGAAGGAGACGGCGGAAAAAGGTGCAGTGCTCCCTGGTACAGGGATTTTGCCTGAAGTGCTTTTTCCACATTGTTCCCGTCTGCTTTGTTTATTACCAGCAGGTCAGACATTTCCATAATTCCCCGCTTGATGCCCTGTAATCCGTCTCCGGCACCGGCAAGCATGAGTAAAAGAAAAAAATCAGTCATCGAGTGAACGGCTGTCTCTGATTGCCCCACACCCACAGTCTCTATAAAGATAGTGTCAAAACCGGCGGCTTCACATAAAAGCACTGCCTCCCGGGTTTTACGCGCCACTCCGCCCAGCGAACCTCCGCTTGGAGAAGGACGGATAAAGGCATGGGGATCGTTGGCCAGGGTCTCCATTCTTGTTTTGTCTCCAAGAATACTCCCTTTGCTGCGTTCACTGCTCGGGTCAATGGCCAGTACTGCCAGTCGGTGCCCGGAATCGGTTATATGTTTCCCGAAAGTTTCAATAAAAGTGCTTTTTCCTACGCCGGGCACTCCGGTAATGCCTATCCGGATGGAATCCCCCGAAAAAGGAAGACAAGCCGAGACAAGTTCCCGTGCTTTTTCCCGATCTTCTTCCCGGGTACTTTCTATTAACGTAATTGCCTGTGCCAGAATGGAAATGTCTTTATTCCTGATACCTTCCAGATATGTCGATACCTCCCGGCTTCCGGCTGGTTTTTTTTTCAGAATATCACTTGCCCGGGGATTGATCTCAGGCGGTTTTGGTATTCCCTGGTTGACTTTTAATGCAGAATCCATTCCGGTCAGGGATTAAGGTTTCCATAAACAAGTAAATTTACGGTAGGTCTGGAAGGGGCATTGGTAGTCAGACTTACTGTATAGATCACTTCTCCGGGTGACTTCGTTTCTGAAGCGGGGATGGTGATCTGAACGGGAACTTCTGCCCCGGGTGCAATCTCACGTGCCATTTTAACCTGTATCCCGGGATGACTTGTATCTGTTTTGTAAATGACCAGAGGCGTTTTACCTTTATTGGACAGTTGAAAAGATGCTACGATTTGGGAACCTGTTTTTGTGTCTTTAAATTCGAAAGCACTTTGGTTTGCCTGTGGAACGGGAGCTTTTGCTTTTTCTGCACGACTCATACCGGAAGTGTCTAATTTAATGGAGCCTTTAACGGTAAGCACATGCATAGGATCTTGTTTGTCATTAATGATCAGATGAGCCGTGTACAAAACATTGCCCCATTCTTCCCGTTTCCCGCTGTCAATGGCATAAATCAAAACACCTTTCTCACCGCTGTTGAGACGGGAGGGTTTGGCCGTTACTGTCAAGTTGGGATGAGAACAACTAAATTCCAAAAAGACAGGGTATTTCCCGGTGTTGATAATTTCTGCCGAATCCGTTTTTACTGTTCCCTGACGGATCTGCCCCATTTCAAGGTCCTTTTTGCGCAAACGAACCGGCCCCATAACAACGGGATGCGTATCTTCCAGTGTGAATTTTTTACGGTGAACTACCCCCCTTACACGCAAAACATAAGGTTTTGAAGATCCTGTTACATAAACGGAAAGCATTTTATCAAACGGATAAGGACCCTGGTCATTGGAAAATGTAACAGTGACAGAGCCCTTTTGACCTGGAAGGATAGGTTCTTTTGTCCATTCCGGGACCGTACAGCCGCATGATGAAATGACCGTTTGAATGACAACGGGCTTGTTCCCGTTGTTGGTCATAATGAAGGTATGCGACTTTGGTCCGTCATCAATTCTGAAATCACCGAAATCATGTACGGTTTTATCAAAGACCACCTGATTATCTTCTTGTTGAAGAGCGGGTACCGAAAATAAGACTGAAGCGAAAAAAACAAAGAGCAGTTTCATCTTATCAAATGTTGTTCATATACAAAGGTAGTAAGAATTTAATTCATATATTTGCAGTAATTATTTACTCTTTTAACAGTCAAATTATCATGGCACACAGAATTACTGAAACTTGCACGGCATGTGGAACCTGCATTGATGAATGTCCCGTAGACGCAATTTCTCCGGGTGACATTTACGTTATAGATCCCGATGAATGTATTGATTGCGGAGCATGTGCTGCAGTTTGTCCGGTCGGCGCCATTCTTGCCGAGTAATTTATAGGATTATTTTTCAGATCCTGAAAAGCATACCGGAGGGTATGCTTTTTTTATTGTGTTTTAACTGAGAAAATAAACTCTACGCCGCCTCCTTCCCGTTTTCCTGCGCAGATGGTTCCTCCGTGAAGCAGAATGGCATTTTTTACTATGGATAATCCCAGTCCGGTTCCTCCCATACGACGGCTTCTGCCTTTATCAACTCTGTAAAACCGTTCAAAAATACGAGGCAAATGATCTTGATCAATGCCAATACCGTTATCTGCATAAATGAAAGTATAATGATCAGGTCCTGACTCCATAAGTTTGACATAAATGGTATCACATCCTGAATATGTGATGGCATTATCTGTCAGGTTGCGAAAAACGGATTGTAATAATCCGTGATTCCCTTTAACTATTATTTGTTCCGGAATATCAAGAACGGGTTTGATCTTTTTTTCCTGCAGGTGCGCGTCCAGATCGGAAAAGACATCGCGGATGATATCACTTACGTTGAGTTCCGTTTTTTCAATGATCTCGCTGGCCTCATCCATACGTGTAATGGTTGATATGTCATTTAAAAGCTGGGCGAGTCTGTCGGATTGTTTGTAACAACTTTCAATAAAGGCCTGTTTTTTGGACGGTGGCAGGGACGGATTGTTCATAAGCGTCTCCAAATATCCCTGAATGATGCTGACAGGGGTTTTCAATTCATGATTTATGTTTTGGGTAAGCTGTTTTTTAATGCGTGTTTGTTCCAGTTTTTGTTGTTCCACCATTCTGTGTTCACTTTCAAGGGCTTCCTTTGTTTGTTTGAGCTGGGAATAAAGTTGAATGATATGATTGGAAATATCACCCAGTTCATCTTTTGGGAATGGTCCGATATCATCGAGCGGTTCCCCGTTATCAGCCAGCTTTGCAAATTTTCTAAGTCTTTTGATATTGTTTCCCAGACTGCGTGTAAAGAGCAGGGCCAGAGCACTTATAATGACGGACAAGCCTATCATCACTGGAAGAAATAATTTATCCGTTTTCAAGACTTCCTTCAGGGAAACCGAATAAGGTATTGCAGACCGGACAACATAGTTCCCTGTAAAGGCGGCTGCATAGAAATATTCTTTGTTGGTAGTCTCTGACAAGCGACGGATTGTATATCCGGATCCGTTTTTCATGGCACGAATGATCTCGGGCCTGTCGGCGTGGTTTGCAAATGAATCCAGTGGAAGAGTCTGGTCCGTATCGTAAAGAACGGTTCCTGCCGTATCCATAACGGTTACTCTCAAATTTTCCATTACAGACTGCCTGTTTTGCCTGACGACAGAATCCATGGCAGCAGGGTTGATAAGATAATGACTCAAACGGGTGTTTATGATCTGTAATTCGGTGTTTACCCGTTCTGCTTTATATAACCGCTCCCTTCTGAACTGAAAGATCAGGAAACTGAACAGGAACAACCCAAAGAGCAAAAGAAGTGTCAGGAATAACCTGATGTGAAATGAAATTTTATACTTCAAATCCGTACCCATATCCAAGCCTGGTTACAATGTGTTTCCCGTATCTGCCAATCTTTTTCCTTAAACGTGTTATATTAACGTCTATGGTTCTGCCCAAAACGATTACGTCATCACTCCATACCCGGTTCAGGATCTCTTCACGGGAAAGTATTTTATTTTGATGGCGGAGTAAAAGAATCAGGATCTCAAATTCTTTTTTTGTCAATGGTATTTCCTGTTCGTCTATATGGCAGGTTTTTTTTGAAAGATCAATGATCAAATCTTCAAACACCAGTGTTTGCCGGGGTTCGGGATGTAATAAAGGTTCTGTTCTGCGCAATACACTTTTTACCCTTGCAATAACTTCTCTTATAGAAAAAGGTTTTAAAATGTAGTCATCCGCGCCCAGGTTCAATCCTGCCACTGTGTCGTCTTCTGTGTCTTTGGCAGTGCAAAATATAATGGGGACATTTGCCGTTTTTTCATTTTGCTTTAAGATTTGTGCCATTTTGAAGCCGCTTAAAGGCCCCATCATAACATCCAGAAGGATCAGAGAATAGTTTTCCGGATTCATTTTTAATGCTTGTTCGGCACTGTAGGCAACATCTACCCGGTACCCTTCAATTTCAAGATTGAATTGCAAAATCTCACAAAGAGATTCTTCGTCGTCTACGACCAGGATCCGAATTTTGTTTTTTTCCAAAACGAATGATTTAAAGTTGCACAAATATAAGTGATTCCGTTAAAATGAAATGTGTTACAAAGCCTGTAAACGATATTTTATGTAATTGTAAAACAGCTGTATCTGTATTGTAACATAGAGCCGTCACTTTTGTCCCGTAATTATGAATAAAGCAATAATAAAAATCATCAAAGCCATTGTTTTTTTTCTCATGGCGCAACCGGTACTGATACAGGCTCAGACTGTTGTAACCGGACAGGTAACAGACGAAAAAATGAACGAACCCCTGCCCGGTGTATATGTTTTGGTTTCCGGCTCTGCAAAAGGGTGTGTAACAGATAATGAAGGGATATATAACCTGCCCCTTGAAGAAGGTACTTATACTTTGGAATTCAGATATATATCCTATCAAACAACCGTTACCGAACCTGTCATAATTAACGGAGAGCCCGGTAAGATTACTATGAACGTTCAAATGATACCGGGGGAAATGTCTCTGGAAGAAGTATTTGTTACAGCCCGTAAAAATCTGGAAACTGAAAAAAGCCTTTTATCTGAAAGACGGATGTCTTCGGCTGCTCTTGAAAATATGGGAGCACGGGAAATGAATGAAAAAGGCATCTCTACGGTTGCCGAAGGCGTTAAAAAGATCACGGGAATATCTTTGGCAGAAACCGGACAGGTCTTTGTACGAGGGCTGGGTGACAGGTACAGTACCACTACGCTAAACGGAATGCCGATAGCATCTCCTAATCCCGACAACAAACTCATCCCGCTGGAGCTTTTTCCTGCGGGAATTATCAGGAATGTTACGGTCAGCAAGGTCTACAATGCTTCTTCATATGCCGATTATTCCGGAGCACATATAGATATAAGTGTCAAGGAACATACCGGAACGGACTTTTTTACAATAAACGCGGGGACAGGCGGAAGTTCCGGATCTGTCTTCAGTCCTTTTTACCGGCGTAAAAACAAAGGAGGAATGTTATTGTCAGGCAACCTTTCTCCCGAGGTAAAAAAATGACTGCCAATGAGTTTTCTTCTTATGTAAGGAATAATGATCCTTTTGAAACTTCCTTTTCTGTTTCCGGGAGAATGCTATTGCCGGGGATCAACGGGGGAATAGGGATGGGAAAAACATGGACTTCAGGGCGACATAAAACGGGATTGCTGATTTCTATGAATGCCGGTTATTCAGGAACTAAAGAACCTGATTCTTATGTTTCCACCATTAATGCGCAGGGAACTGTACTGAATGCATTTAACTACGATAGCTATACAACGAATCTGGATATTGCTGCTTTGATGCATTTGAGTCATGAATGGGGAACTGCTCATTACTTAAGTTATTCTCTCTTGTATGCACGCAATGCAGAAGACAATTACAAAGAAAGGGAAGGATATGACTCCGAAGGGATCAGGCTTATTGGGAGCAATAGTGTTCTTCATACGTACAACTTGTTGAATCATCAGATTCTTTATGCCTGGACATCCGGCACAAAATGGTCAGTCCATGCAGCGTTTTCTTATGGAATGACAGGAAGCTATGAACCTGACCGCAGGCAGGTTATGTTTCGTGTTGACAACGGCACGTTATCACTTTTTAAGCTGAATAAACAGGAAACCATGCGCTATTTCGGAGAACTGGAAGAACAGGAAGCAGCTGCTCATATCTATGCCGTATACAATCTCGGGGAAAGAGCCTCCCTTAGATTTGGCGCTTCTTATAAAAACAAAGTCCGTGATTATTCGTCGGTTCGTTTCTATTACAATCTGAACAACCTTAATCCTGAAATAACGGATATACACAATACGGATGCATATCTGAATAATGCAAATATTGCCGACGGCACTATAATAATTACCAAAGATGCCCAGCCAAAGTCCTCTTATTACGCGGGTCAAAATGTCGGGGGTGTGTATCTGCAGGCAGATATGTTCCCGTTTACCGGCATGAATATAAATCTGGGATTACGCTATGAACCTTCCGTGCAATGGGTACGTTACCGGACCGATGCTTCCATTGAAAAAATATCTTCGTTAAAGGGACACGATATTTTCCCTGCCATTAACATGAAATACGGTTTCGGCAAAGATCATTTCCTTAGACTTGCCCTTTCACGGACAGTGACCCGGCCGTTGTTTATTGAAATGGCCCCGTTCCTATACAAGGAATCCTACGGTAGTGCAGAAATAAGAGGCAATGAATCTCTGGTTAACGGGTACAATATGAACGCCGATCTCCGCTATGAGGTCTATGGCAAGAACAACAACCTGTTCTCCGCTACGCTTTATTACAAATACCTGAAAACCCCCATAGAAAGGGTCCAGGAATCATCGGGCGGTTCGGCCGTGCATTCGTTTCGCAACGCCAGCGAAGGCATGGCTGCAGGAATTGAGGTAGAAACCCGGATCAACCTGTTGCCAGGACTCAGGACAGGATTTAACGCTTCCTATATGTATACAAATGTCATACTCCCGGAAGGGGGCGGTATCTATACGGATTCCCGCAGGGCACTGCAGGGAGCCTCCCCGTATTTAATAAATGCAGACCTGGCTTATGGATGGAAAGTCAGGAAAAGCGATCAGATAACACTTACGGTACTGTACAATCTGCAGGGACCCAGAATCCATGCCGTAGGTATTTACGGAATGGGTAATGTGATGCAAATGCCTCTGCATACATTGGATTTTGTAGGTATATACAATTACGCTGACCTGTGGAATATTAAGGTTTCGGCCGGCAATGTTCTGGATAGCCGTGTCCGGTATATCCAGGAAGTCAAAACTACAGGAGAATTTCTAACGGTTGAATCTTACAAACCGGGTATCTCTTTTCAAATAGGTTTTTCTTACACATTTAAATAGCAATAAAATGAAACACATCAATTGGAAAATGGCCGTTACATCATTGGGACTACTGATTCTTGCAGTTTCCTGTGAAAAAGGAATTGACCCGGTAACTGAATCTGCAGACCTGTCAGGTGAACTGACTCAGGCAAAAACCCTCAAAACCGGAATGACTTATACGCTGTCCAGAGGACTCCACGTTAAGGCGGGCGGTGTTCTAACCATAGAACCGGGCGTTATCATTGTGGCAAAAGATGATGATATAGTAGATTACATACTGGTTGAGCAGGATGGGAAAATTTCGGCTCAGGGCACTGCCCAAAAGCCAATCGTGATGACATCCGAAAAGAAAGAAGCCGGCGCCTGGGGAGGTGTTCATATTTGCGGCCGGGCCCCTATCAATGTAACAGGAACACAGTCAAAATCAGAGATTGGAGATGCCTTGTACGGAGGGAATGATCCTGCCCATAATTCCGGCACTCTCAGTTATATCCGGGTAGAGTATACGGGATATGCTTTCAGCGAAGAAAAAGAAGCCAACGGATTTACATTTTACGGAGTGGGGAACGGAACGGTTGTAGATCACCTTCAATCTTACAAAGGATCGGATGACGGGTTCGAATGGTTTGGAGGAACAGTCAATGTGAAATACTTGGTAGCCACGGATAACAGTGACGATTCTTTTGACTGGACTGAAGGATGGACCGGAAAAGGCCAATTTATGGTTGCTGTACAGGGGGCTGAAAGTACCATTGGGTACGAATGTGATTGTTTGATAGAAGCCGATAATAACAGTAAGGATTTTTCCGCAGCGCCCGTGTCTTTCCCTGTGCTGGCAAACCTTACCCTTGTAGGGAACGGGTCAACATTGAACAAACGCGGTGTTCGCCTGCGTGCCGGAACTCACATAAAACTTTATAATACAATAATTTACGGGAAACCAAACAGCCTTACAACAGAAACAACGGAAACCGAATCGTCGCTGACAGACGGTGTTTCCTTACTGGATCACATATCCCTTTCCGGAACGATTTCATCTTCTGAAGGTCTTTATTCTGAAGCTTTGTTTACGGCTGTGCCCGGGAACGGGATCCATCAGGACCTGTCTTTTATGAACGGATACGTGGGAACTGTCGCCGAAGGCAAAGATATGAATCCCGTGGATCCGTTCTTTATGGCCACTGACTATATAGGAGCCGTACCTTCTGCAAATGACTGGACACAGGGTTGGTGTAAATAGGGAATCCTTCAGGAGCCATGTCTGATATAATGTTTATTGACAAGAAAAGTGTAACTTTGTGAATTGTCAAAAAAATGAAAATACCAGCACATGGCTTCAGTTATAAATGTTATAGGTAAGATTTTCGGGTCCAAAGCAGACAGGGACCTGAAACAACTGACTCCTTATGTAGATAAGATCTTACGGGAGTATGAAAGGATAGACAAACTGGATCACGATGAATTACGCCTGGAAACGGAAAAGATCAGGCAGATCATACGGGACCACATAGAAGAAGATGAAAAGGCCAAGGCTGCACTGAGGGAACAATTGGAAGATGTTGAAATTGAGGTGGAGAAAAAAGAATCATT
>Ga0209510_1001290_pt1 | contig 29095 bp, 32 predicted proteins | sample BiotimSIPDNA_FD_185749 | JGI IMG/M metagenome (GOLD analysis project Ga0209510, IMG submission 185749) | Anaerobic biogas reactor microbial communites from Washington, USA - Biogas_R1 time_0 SIP DNA (SPAdes) (version 2) | ecosystem: Engineered > Bioreactor > Anaerobic > Unclassified | place...
GAGTTGGGGATTACTTTGATTATGGTATAATATGTTTTCATTTTACAACCTCAAATAAAACTCCGTTAATACCAATTTATTGCGTTTCTCATCGAACAGGAAGTTAAAAAGTGCTTCCTGAAGTTCTTGTTTAAACCCTAAATCTACTGGAATGTTTTCGATTATTTCGTAATAATTTTCTTTACATCTGTCGATGCAAAGGTAAAAATATTCCTTAATGTAATCAATAATGTCACTCTCCTTCTTGATGTGTTTATATATATTTTTCACGAAATCAGAATATAACAGATTATCATTAAATGATTGGCTTACACCAAATGCAGGGTCTAACTGGTCATAATCGACCGATAAAAATGTAAAGGCATTATCAATTGCAACAATGCCAATTTTTTCACCCGACAAATCGAATAAAATGTTAGGATTGGTCGGCTTGCGGTCATCGTTTTCTACCCAAATATCGAACAAGCATAATTTTAAAATGTCAATAGGTTGTGAAAATTTATTGAAATCCGTTTTCTTCTCAATTTCTATTAATTCATTCATCTCAACTGCACCTTCTAATTTTTTAGAACCGAAGGTCGTTTGTTCATAGAAGTATATTTTATGATAATTCGATAAGGTTTCTGGTAAAATATCATCGTGAATGGTTATGGCTGCAATATCTGGGGATTTTAGTCCCCAAAGCTTCAGCAAGTAATTACAAACAAATTCATTTATTAAATAAGTTGCAGGTGTTTTACCTTTTGAATTTTTAATGTAATACGAATCGTAATCGTTGGTCAATACCAACAATGGACTATGCCCATCGGTACGCACCTCTTTGATAAATGATATTGCTTCTAAATATTTTAATTTTTGTATCATCAACTTTTATGATTCAATTTAGTTTTTTAATCAAATATTGCAACTACATCAATATAAAATTCTACTGAAATTTTAGCGTTAACCCATCATCATCCATCTTTAGCTGAATCAATATATTTTCATTTTCCCAGCATCTACCTCCCCATGAATAGTTATTTACTTCTTCATTTTTAAATTCACTCATTCCATTTTTATCATCACCGTAAACCGCAAATAATTTATTGACCAACGGTTCTAATTCATACAACGAAACATAATTGGGCTGATAACAATTCATAAGTTTAATAACTAATGAATCACTGTTTTCATTTCTGGATACTTCAATTGTATTAAACATATCAAATAGATATGTTCCCCAAATATATGCCTTACTATTTTCATCGATTGAATTAAAATCATCAATGCAATGTTGGATAAAATTTATGGTGTGGCTAAGATGAACTTCTGGGTCAGTATAATTAAGTTGTTTATTGTAATGTTCAATAAATTCATTGGGTTTGAACACTTCTGTTCTAATTCCTAATTTTTTATAAACTTGTTTCGTTTTATTGTAGGTTTTATCATCTGCTGTAATATAATAGTAACTTGTTGCTGCGAAACCACAATGAAATGCATCTTGGGTGGTATTTGAAAACGTTTTCTTTTGTTTGCCATCACGTACTTTTATTGTATCCTGAAAAAAACCGAACATATCCAACATTAGATATTCATTGGTTATATCGTTATACCAATCAGGACCGACAACAGGTTTCGGTAAATGTTTTCTTATATCAGTATTGTTCTGCTCGAATAATGCATTTACAAAATCCATTGGATTTTCCATATTAGATAATCGGTCTGGATTAATGTTTAAATGTTTTTGCGAATATTCCCTAACAACCTTCCAATCTTCACTATTATTAAAATTTTCATACATTTTACCAAAAGATTGGAAGAAACCGCCCATTGTTGGATTGTTCTTTAAATCTGGAAAAAGTACATTCAAAACTTCACTTACCTCTGGATTATTTAATGCTTCCAATAGTTCTGGTGGCATTGGCATATTGCCCAAAACATTAATGATACTATTACCGATTCCACTTGTTAATTCATCCCCTTCTAATGCCTCGATAATAGTATCTAATCCAAAACCTTTCATATAATCTTTATCCTCAACGTATTGCTGAAATATTAATTTTGGGTCGCTTCTATCTGTTTTAATTTCTTTTTTATATGTCGATATGCACCAGTATTTCGTAAGGTCAATAATAAAATTTAAATCATCATCGATATATTTTAGTTGCTGCTCATCGTTTGAAAAACTCGACATTATATCACTAATATGAGCAGTAGAATATGGAATAAAGAATTTGTCTTTGGTGGATAATATTCTTAATAGTTCATCCTCAAGACCATTCTTCATCCGAACAAAAACATTCCAGTCCAGATAAACATGTATCATAAGTGTTCATATTTATTTAATGACACGTACCATATAGTAAATTAGAACACAACGGTTCAGCAATTTAAAGTCGTAGTTTAAAAACCTAAAGATAGAAAAAAACACCAAGGCCCGACTTTTATGCATCTCAAAGTTTGTTTTATCAATTATTGGTCAATTCATTACTAATTATCTCCGCTCTATTAATTGTCTGAAATGATAGCCAATATCAGGTGCAACACCAGAAGATAAAGGTTCTATTTGTGTTCAGAATAAATATAATTACGAAAGAGGCCATCCTTTTCGGACAGCCTCTTTCGTTTTATAAAGTTAGCATCATTTATTGCACTGGTCGGTCGTTTTGGAAATCGTAAAAGGTTTTGCGCATAAGGTCGGCAATCTTCAACTGGTAGTTGATGTAGGCCGATAGGTGCGTCACATAGGCATTGTTCAAACGGTCGCGCTCCAGGGCCAATGCCTGGCTGTCGATGTCGCCATCGGAGAAGCGGGCACGGGTAATCTCGAAACTCTTCTCGGCCACCGATACGTTCTTCTCCAACAATTGCAAGCGTTTCAAGCTACTGTTCAGGTCGGCTACCAGGTTCATCACTTCGCTTTCGATGTTGCGTTTCACCACTTCCTGCTGATACATGTTTTGCTGCAATCGGGCTTCGGCGGCCTTTACCAATGCGCGGTTTTCGCCCCAGTCGATAATGGGGATGTTCACTGTAAAGCCAATACCAAAATTCTCCGGGCGATTGCGAAAATCGTTGAAGGTATTATTCACTGCTCCCGATATATCGTTTGACATCATACCTTCGTTGGTGCCAATCCGTTCATAATGTGCTGTAATATTGCCTGTTGCCATTCCATACGATTTCTGCCTTTTGATGTCGATCTTGTTCAATTGCAATCTGATTTCTTGCTCGCGAATTTCGGAACGGTTTAGCATAGCCAGTTCAACCGCCTTGCCCGCATCTACGGTCACAATTTTATAATCGAGGTTGCTGCTCAAAATAACACTGTCCTGCAATGAAATCCCAATGATTTCTTTGAAGCTGTTAAGAGAAGCTTGCCGGCTGATGATGGCTACGTCGTAATTGTTTTGGGCTTCGGCCAAGTCAACTTCCATTTGCAGGGCGTCCACCTCTCGAATCAATCCGGCGTCGTATTTGTTTTTTGCTGTGGTGTATGCTTCTTTCTGGCGTTCGAGATTCATGCGGGCAATGTCCTCGCGCTTTTGTAACGACAGCAGACTGTAAAACGCGTTGCTCACGTTGTAGACCAGGTTCAGTTCCTCGCGCTTTAGCCGTTTTTGAGTTTGTTCATAGTTCAGCTCAGCTCGTTTGTAGCCTGAACGAATATCGTTGTAGTAAAATGCGTTTACGGGTTGTGACAAGCCAATGCGCGTGCTCATGGTCATTGTCCGGTTTTCTGAAATGTAGTTGTCAATGTTGTTGAATCCCGACGAAACATAAATACTACCGTCGGTTGGCAAGGGTTGACTGATGGTAATTTCGCCGTTGTAGGTTCCTTTTCTCGATGTATACAACGAAATATTCCCTTCGCTGTCGGTATACGAACTGATTTGTTTGCTGTAATTGGGCAGTGTCAAATCTAAATCGACATGGGTTTTAAACCGGCTGGTTGCCGATTTTAGGTTGAATTCAGCAATGTTCAAATCTTCTTTCAAACTCAACATATCGAAGCTCTTCAGTTTGGCAATTGCAATGCTGCTTTCCAAATCGAGGTAGTGCACCTGTTGGGTTTGGGCTTGTGCAGCAGTGACTCCCATAAGGGCTGCAAACAGCACGGCCCAAGTGTATTTTATGTTCATTTTTCTCATTTTAAATTGAATCATGAATTTGTAAAAAGCTTATCGTTTCAATTGTTTGCCGCGCTCGGTGGGTTCGTCAGAAAAGATGAGCCCGTCTTTGATGTAAATAATACGGTGGCTGTATTCGGCAATTTCGCGTTCGTGGGTAATTACAATAATGGTATTCCCTTCGTTGTAAAGTTCGTCGAACAGCGCCATTATTTCGTCGCCCGTTTTCGAGTCGAGCGCTCCGGTTGGTTCGTCGGCCAGCAATATTCCGGGGTTCGATACTAAGGCCCGTGCAATGGCCACGCGTTGTTTTTGCCCACCGCTCAACTCAGTTGGTTTGTGGTGGATGCGTTCGGCAAGTCCCACTCGGCCCAACGATTTTAGTGCGCGCTCGGTGCGTTCGTGTTTTGGCACGCCGGCATACATCAGCGGAAGTTCAACATTGTGCAATGCATTCATGCGCGGCAACAGGTTGAAGTTTTGGAAAATGAAACCAATTTGGCGGTTTCGCATTTCAGAAAGCTGGTCGTCGTCGAGTGTGCTAACGTCAACCCGATTGAACAGGTAATTTCCTGTGGTGGGTGTATCCAGGCAGCCCAAAATATTCATCAAGGTTGATTTTCCCGATCCCGAGGGACCCATGATGGCCACATATTCGTTGCGGGCAATTTTGAGGTTGATTCCTTTTAAAGCCGGAACCTCGATTTCGCCCATCACATAATTCTTAGTAAGATCTTTTATTTCGATTAACATGAATTTTTAGTTGAATTATTCGTATCTGATGGATTCAATGGGTTTCAGGTTAGCCGCATTCTTGGCGGGCAAGTAACCAAAACTGATGCCCACGAGTACCGAAAAGCCAAAAGCAATAAGCACGGAATACAGTCGGATGAAGGTGTTCACGTCGGTAAACAGTGAAATGAAGAGTGAAAGCGAAACGCCCAGTACCACGCCAATAATTCCGCCGGTAATACTAATGGCTACGGCTTCGGTCACAAACTGGCTCATAATATCACTTTTGCGGGCTCCAATGGCGCGGCGTATCCCAATTTCTCGAGTACGTTCCATAACGGTGGCCAACATGATGTTCATAATGCCAATACCGCCCACAATAAGCGAGATGGCGGCAATGGCACCCAGTAAAAAGTTGTAGATGCGACGTTCTTTTTCTTCTTGTTTCAGCAACTCAAAAGGAATGACGATGCTGTAATCCTGATTGTTGAAGTGGTGTCTGTCCAAAATGCTGCGGATGAGTGCCGAGGTTTCTACAAGCTTCTCGGAGTTGGCCACTTTGATTGTAATTTGTTTGATTTCGCTGTTCAGTAAATTCTCGGGAACAAAACGTTTCTGGAAGGTGGTAAGTGGTACGTACACGTCGTTGTTCAAATCGCGCGAGGCCAGTTCGCCCACTGTTTCGGTAAATACGGCTTTCGATTTCATAATGCCTACCACTTCGAGCCATTGGTCGTCAATTTTGACCAATTTACCCATGGCATCTTCACTTCCAAACAGTGTTTTCACCACGCCAGCACCCAGCACGCACACCTTTAGTTGGCGGTCGTGGTGGTCGGCATTGATGAACTCGCCCCGTTCGGCTTCGTAATTCAACAATTGAATGAACTGGGGCGTAATGCCGATGATGGTCGATTTCGACGACTTGTCGGCATACTTCACTTCCGATTCTTTTTCGGCTTGAGGAGCTACATCAACCACGCCGGGTACAATTTCTTTGATCACCTGAGCGTCGTTGATGCTTAGCCCTTGCGAGAACTTGGCGCGTACTTCTTCCAACTCTTCAGTTGTCAGGTTCTTGTCGCGCACAATGATGTTGTTCACGCCCAAGTCTTGATATTTTGCAATGGCCTCGCGCTTAGCTCCTTCGCCAATCGAGAGCATGGCAATAACCGAGGCCACCCCGAAAATGATACCCAACATGGTTAGCAACGATCGGAACTTGTGGTCGAGCAGGGCTTGTATCGATACTTTTATATTTTCTTCAAACTGCATAACTAGTTGTTTTTGCGTTGATTAATTTGATTGGCGGGAATCAGGTCTGCCCCTTGTTTGATGTTTCCAAGAATGATGGTGTGGGTATTGTTTCTATCTCCCAATTTCACTTCAACCTTGCTGTAGCTGGCGTTCTTTTTAATATACACGTAATGGCGGTTGTCGATCAGATCGATACAGCCGTTGGGTGCAAAGAACACATCGTCGACCGATGCCGTGATGAATTCGCAGCTCACAGTCATGCCCGGTTTTAAGCGTTCGTCGGAGTCGTTCAGTTTCACTTCTACATCGAAAACCTTTCGTTTGCTGTTGTTCTCATACTGGCGGCACAATTTGCTGATGTAGGTGATTTCGCCCTCGAAGGTCACGTTGGGCAGCGCATCGAGCCGCACGTTCACCTTTTGTCCCAGGTTAATTTTGTCGATATCGGTTTCGTTAATGGTGCTCACAGCCTTCATCCAGGTAAGGTCGGGCACGTTGCCCATATTAGTGCCTGCGTCGATCTCGTCGCCAATTTTGTACGATTCGCGAGAGCGGCGTTTCCGTGCAACCTGAAAAATTCCCGGAATGGGGGTACGTATGGTTAGCTTAGGTAATATTTCCTTCGCCTCTTTTACTTCTTTACTAATTTGATTGACGCGTATCTGCTGAATTTTCAGTTCGTTGTCAGAAATAATCTTGTTTAGTTCCATGCGGAGCTTCACCTTATTGAAATTGATTTCAGCCTGTTTGAATTCCAGTTCCTTAATTTTTCTGGTTTTTTCCGATTCGAACCGGAACTGTTCCATTTCCAGTTTTTTTAAGTTAAACGTGGCTTCTTCTGTTTTGAAGGCTGACTGCAAATCGCTGATGCGATTTTCTTGTTGTACAATAAGTTTTGTGAGGTTTGCTTTCTCGTTTTCGAATTGAGTTTCGCGGTCAATGATGAATTTGTTAATGTCGGCAGGATCGAGCTGAATGATCGAGTCACCGGCTTCCACGGCAGTTCCATGATCGAGCATTCCAATCACTTTCATACTGTACCAGTAGCGTCCGAAACGAGGCATTACAAAGGCGCGGGTATTGATGGCATGTAATTCACCTGTTTCGGTAATCGTTTGAGTGAATTTTCCATATTCAACCTTGTTCGATTTGTATTTGTTTTTTGAACACGATGCAGCACCAATAATCAGGAGCAATCCCAATGCAAGCGCGGCACTTCGTGTTTTAAGCTTGTGTGTATTCATGGGTTATTCCTGTTTTTGTTCTTTTTTAGCTTCTTCTTCAGCTGCAAACGGATTGGTTAGCGCCACAAGATCGCCTTCGTCAAGCCCTTCGGTAACAATAATGAAGTCGGTATTCTGTTGCCCCGTTTTGATTTCTTTTTTCTTAAACGAATTGCCCGATTTTACGTATGCAAAGTCGGTTGCTCCTTCGCGGAACAATGCTTCGAGCGGGATGGAAAGCACATCGGGAATTTGGTCGATGATGAGGCGGCAGCTTACGGTTAATCCGGGCATCAGGTTGTTTTTGCCGCCGTTGATCGCAATTTCTACAGGAAATACCTTGATTTTTGAACGATTGTCTTTATTTATTGCAAGGTTGGCAACCGAAAGCACTGAGCCAGTGTATACAGAATCGGAAAATGCATCGGGGCGAATTTGCACGGGCAAGCCTTTGGTTATTTTCGAAATGTCAACTTCGTTGATGTTCACGTCGGCTTTTAGCGCGTTCAGGTCGGGCAGTTCGATCATGGGTTGGCCCGACCACACCTGGTCGCCAATCTGGAATTTGGCGTCGCTGCTCCAGTTGCGGCGAATAATTGCAATGCCGGGTGTTGGTGCTTTGAGTGTGAGCATTTCCAACGTTTTGTACGAGTCGTTCAACTCGGCTTGCGATTGTCTGATGGCTAGCATCTTTTGGCCAATTTCTTCGCTTTGTATTTTTTTGCGGTTTTCAATTTGCGATTGCGCCCGTTCCAGTGCAATGTTTGCTTTTTCGAGGTTCAGTTGAATTTCCTTTTTGGTAACGTTGGCTTCGTAGGTCGATGACTCGAAGCGGATTTTCGAAATTTGTTGCGACAAATGGGTCACTTCCAAATCGGCGTTCAATTCTTCCAGGTCTGACTGGTGTTGAGCTTTCATCCGTTCCAATTCGGCCTTGTGTATTTCGAGTCTCGATTCGGCATCGACGATGGCTTTTTTCACTTCCGAAGGATCGAAAACAACCAGTGTGTCGCCCACTCCAACTTCTTTTCCATCATCGACCAATTGCGTGATTTTAAGCATTCCGTAGCGCCACGAAATGGTTGGAGAACTGATGTTGATGGATTGGATGGCTTTTACTTCACCCTCCTCGTAAATGTCGATATAAAAGGTTTCCTTTTTCACCTTGGCTGTAGGAATTTCTGATTCCTTGCTATTGTTGCAAGCAACAAAAACAAAGACCAAAATTAGTATTGAAACGTACTTCATTCTATTTCGTTTAATTATATTCATTATGAATGTGACTTAATCGGTTATGGGCTGTTGGGGTAAGGCTGCGCTGTTCACTTCGGACGGGCTTACCGAATCGGTTCCGTTAGAATTGGTGCGTATTAGTTTCGAAAGTTTTTGCTTAACATCGGCCGGTAGTGCAATGAACTTGCCAACTTGTGATGCTTTGGGATGGGCCAGAGCCAATACATCACCGGGTTGAAGTCCTGCAGCTACAATCGTTTCTTTTTGCGACGATTCGGCCGTGATGATTTCTTGTTTGTTGTAGCGATTGCCATGTTTAACGAATACCACTTTGGTGCTGTCCTCGTCGAAAATTGCAACGGTTGGGACAACAATTGTGTCGGGAATTTGAGTAATGATAATGCGGGCACGTGCACTGAGGCCTGCTCCGGGCAGCACGGCAGCAGTATCGATAGAGGCTTGCATATCGAACAACTTCACTTTTGAATTCCGGCTTAGTTCCCTGCCCACCGAAGAGCGGTACGTGATGCTTCCCTGTGCACTGTTGCCCGGCATCGCATCGAAAGTGTATTCAACTTTCTGCCCAACTTTGATACGCTTGTATTCGGTCTCACTTACGCTAAACGCTAAACGCATTAAACTAAGGTCAGGAATTTCAATTAATGGCATGGGAGGATATGCGGTTTCGCCTTCTATTACTTTGTTTCCGGTTACCCATGAAATTGAACGCATGGCCAACCCGTCGATGGGCGTTAAAAGCACCAATTGCAAAAGTTGTTCTTTCCACCTTTTTACGTTGTTTTCGTTTTGACGGATTCGGAGTTCCGCTTTTCTGATCTCAAATTGGTTGATACGCTTAACCGCTGAAAGTTTGTGTTCGAACTTTTCTTTTTGAATTTGAGCAATTTTAAGTTCCAGTTCTGTAATTTTTTTTTGAGTGGGGGAGGCGTATTGCAATTGTGCAGAATCGAGATTTGTAATGGAGGTTTGTGCTTCGTTATTTTTAACTTGTGCTTCAAGTAAGGCCAAATCGAGTGCTAAATCGGCCTGTATTTTATTGTACTCGGCTTTTGATAGCTCGAGATTTTTTATTGCATTTTCATACTGATCGACCAATTGTTTGTTTTCGAGTATGCAAACGGTATCGCCAGCCTTTACCAGCGTGCCATCATCGATCAAAAATTTGATGTTATACTCATCGGATTCAGGGCAAACGAGTGTTCTTGAGTTTACTGCTTCTACGGTACCATCTGCCAATAAACTTTCTGAAAACGTGCTTGTTGCAACCAAATAAGTTAGCATAGAGTCATTTTTATGGGTATTGCACGCCATCAGTAGTACAATAGCCATTAGGGATAAAAGTCGGTTTCGTAATCTGTTCATCTATTGGTTAATTGCTCAAAATACAGTGCAATTGGAAACTTCATATTGTGAATGGACTACCCCAATTGCCTTTTCTATATTTTTTTTGGGTATAAAGTTCAAAATGAAAATTTGCAAGTTGCGTTAACAAGATGTTAAGTTAGCAAAAACCGTGCAATGATTGTTCTACAAAAAACGAATTCCCCTCAATTAAGGGAAGTTTTGTGACATTTAAGTTTATTTAACTAAAATAATATTTTCTAACGAACTTTGTCCGATGTGTTGGGCTGTATTAAGCAGTACAGAGGTATGGGTCAGTGCGATTATTCGTTTTCTATAGTCGAACAAACTACCCTAAATCCAATATAATCAGTTCCTTTGTTTGGCAAGACCAATTCCGGTTGATTTGCTTTTGAGTCATTCTTCCATGAGCTTCCTTTTACAACTTTTGGGGCTAATTTTTCATTTGAACCGGAACTGATTGTCCACTCAGTAACATTACCTTCTAAATTAAGCAAGCCTAGTTTGTTTCTATCTCCCTGGTTTACTTTGTGAAGCTCTTTTGCAGGAGTAATGGATGCCTGATCCTTGTAACTCATTGCGTATTCCCATTCATATTCTGTTGGAAGCCGATAGTCTTTAGGTGCTTTGTTTTGGCCTTTATTGGTTTTGTTTTCTTCTTTTGTCCGCCAAATGCAATAATACCTGGCGCCTTCCCACGTAACTCCAACCACCGGGTAATTGTCGTAGTTGGGATTTGTAAAATAGTCTCCTTTTTCAACAATTGACTTCCATGCGGATTCGCTCATGAGTTTACCCAAAATGTTGGAGTAGGCCTCTTTGATTACTTTTGGTTTATTCATGTTCCCATCTTTCATACTTGAAATATCAATCCATTCGATTGAATCGTTGGGCGAATTTTTTATTTGATTATAGAACTGTCTGAACTCTTTATTGGTAATTTCATTGCTCATCCAGAAGTTGTCAACTGAAATTGTTTTAGGGGTAATTCCTTCTTTAACCGTAAAGCTTCCTCTGGGAACCAATGTAAAATCGTTGTTTTTCTGAGAGAATCCAGAGAGGGCAATCGCTATTCCTAAAGTGAGTAAAAGGGTTGTTTTCATCGTTTGTTTTTATTTTTTGTTATAACGAAAGACAATTCCGTTTATTATGTTGCCTATAGCTGAATTATATTCCGTTTTCTACCAAAGGCGAAATAACTTTTTGTCAGCACATGAACATTTTTCAAATTTTCTTATCACAGCGCTCTGAACACAACGCTCCAGTGTAGCAGCTACCCGAATTATTTCACGAACAAGAACAATTTAGAAAAGGTAGTTACTTCACCATCTGATTGCTATCGCCCTTTTCCCCAATATAAAATTATCAAATATTAATTCTCCTTTTTCCTCCGATGCACCACAGCAAACAAGTAAAGGAATCAAATGTTCTTCTCTAGGATGGCAATATCTTGCATAAGGTGCTTTCACCCAGTTTTGCAAATGATCTTCCCTTTCTTTTTGTGAGTATTTTCCTGTACAAATATCTATTAGCCAATCCTGAAACTCATTATTTTTTTCATCGGTTATGTTTTTCCCTGACCAGTCGAATGCTCTCATATTATGAAATGAAAATCCTGAGCCAAAGATTAATATTTTAGAGTCTCTAAATTGCTTAAGTGCTTTTCCTAAGGATAAATGTTGTTCCGGATCCAATCCTTTTATTAAAGATATTTGTGTTACGGGTATATCAGCTTCCGGGTACATCATAAGTAATGGTATAAATACTCCGTGATCTAAGCCCCTATTAGTATCAATCTGTATGGGCATATTTTTTTTATCGAATACCTGTTTAATTTGATTTGTCAGTTCGGTATTATCTGGCAATGGATAAATTATCTCATACGCTTCCTTCGGAAACCCATAGTAATCATAAAAAAGTGAGGGATTGTTATTTTCAATTACCGATGGTACTTCTTCCTCCCAATGTGCACTTATTACGATAATGGCATCTGGCTTTTCAAGTTGATTTGGAAGCATTTTCATAAATGAAATCATTTCATTATGGCTTGGGTCTCCAAGTGTTGGTAAAGGCCCTCCACCATGAGAAAAGTATACTATGTTTGCCATTTTTACCTCCTTTTTTGTTTGCTAAGGTTGAAATACATTGATTATAATGAGTGTAGCATTCTTGTTCATTACACTAAATTATGTGCTAATTTACAATGTTTTAAATCATCTCGTCCTTGAATTTTATCCTTTTAACTATAGCTTCGTTTTGGGAAAATATTTATCAATAAGTTCTTTGGCTTCGTTTAGCCAAGCTTGCCGTTGTTTTATATCGCTGGTAACAATAATCCTGAACATTTTCCTCTCAAACTTCTTCACCCCACAAAAATCGAAGATGCAGTTTTTCCAAATTGTTTCAAGAGGGTCTTTAAAAATATTGTTTTCTCGGTACTCACTTGTGTTTGAGGTGTTAAAGACCAATCCAACCTGAGCTTTAAGCAACCCGATTGGCGTACCTTCGCCATTATCGCCTTCTGCAAATTCATAGGCAACGCCCGGACGTATAACCCGGTCAATCCATCCTTTCATTATTGCAGGAGGCTGCCCCCACCAATTTGGATGAATGATAACAATGCCATCACTTTTAACTAAATCGTTGCAATGTTGTTGAATTACATCATCAATCTCGCTATGTTTAGGAATCTCAGCGGTCTCAATTATTGGGTCAAAATTTTCTTTATACAAATCATGAAATACGACCTGATGCCCATTTTGCTTCAACTGTTCAGAGCAAATTTCGGCAATTGCATGGTTAAAACTATTTGTATCAGGGTGTCCAAGTATTATTAGAATGTTCATTGAATCAACTATTTTTTTTAACGGTTTTTTCTGTAGGTTTTTATGTTTTATTTATAGCTTCTCCCCAAATCCCTTAAAGAAAGTATAACAGAAAACTCCATCGGATTCGGCTGTCCGATATAAATCTTTTATGCCTTTCTCAAATGTTATACTGTCTGTAATGCCCTGCCGTATTGCATCTTTGCCAATGCCTTCAATCATGGCTGTAAATGTGTTTTTAATAAATCCTTCGACAAGTTTAGGCCTGCTTGAATCAACATATACCATTCGTGGTGAAACTGAAATACCTGTGAGCCCAATTGATTTGAACAACGGATATAGTTCTCTGCCAATATTTGAATTGCCTCCGCTTTGTTTTTGAAGTTTGATCTGGCAATTAATTGCAGCGTACGCATATTTACTATCAGGATAAAAGAATGTTGAGCCATGGTCCCCCTCAATAGCCACCATTGTTCCTCCTTTTTTCAGCACTCTTTTTAATTCATGGAGGGCTTTTATTGGGTGGGTAAGGTGCTCCAACACAAAACAAATAATCACACTGTCAAACGTTTCGTCTTTAAAAGGTAATTTGTATATGTCTGCTTGCTTTACTTCAACGTTATTGATGCCTAACGATTTAATCATTCCCTTTGCCTCTTTTATTGAGTCTTCAGAGAGGTCAACGGAAATGAAGTTAGTGTCAGGATTTTTTGTTGCTATTATCTTTGTTTGGGCTCCAACTCCGCAACCCGCCTCAAGAACTAAGCTGTCTTTGGGAAATATCGAGTCGTTGTGAATAATATCATCTAATGTTTCCGCTTGGTCGTTAAGTCTCAATGCTTCTCTTTCAGAGTATCCATGTACGTATTTTGTGTTTTCCATAGTCGTCGTTTATCAATTTTATGTATCGTTTTTCTGAATTTGAATAATTAGCCTTCGATTGTTCTTCAAACGGTTGCCGAGTGGCAATATTGCTGGAGAGTCTTGCAAACGGTTTAACTCATCAAATCGCAGATAGGATTGAGTAGGAGAGATGTCCCTAATCCCCTTTTTTATAGCTTCTTTTACGTATTGGCATGATAATTAGTTGTCTGGCGTTATTTATTTCGTCAGTAATATTCTCCTTCTATTTCTATAAATCTATTTTAAGATATACCATGTCAATAAGTTGTATATCGCCGTCGAACATAGGGTGATCATAATTGTCGGTGAAAAAATTCTTTATCCGGTGTGACAGTTCAAATCCACAACTTTCGTAAAACGACAAGATCCATGGAACGTCGCCTGTCCCTAAAAGCATTGTTTTGTAGCTGTTTTTGTAAAAGTCAGAAATGAACTTTATCAATGCCCGACCATACCCTTTGCCTTGATATTTCTCGTATGTAGCAATGTTTTTCAGCTCACAGGTTTCGTCATTTATCGGCGCTACAACGCAAACACTTTTCAGGTCATCGTCGTACAAGGCAAACAAATCACCACTGGGCAAATATTTGTCAATCATTATTTCTGACTCGTCTGCCAGCAGCAATAAGTCAAGGAACTGTTTCTTGTTTTCAGTTATTTGTACAATTTTCATGAGTATCTCTTTATTTAGAATTTGTTAATGCTTTGCAGCATAGCTATTCTGCATGTTGAACTTAACCACACAAAGGTCCGGTTTTTTTTTCAAAGCCACCGAATCTTTTAACTGTGAGGTATTTATCTTTTAAAGCATATTATGACAAATATAGAAAAAGATTTAAACAAGAAGCTGACCTGCGCAATTTGAATGATTATAGGGATACGAAATGCTCAGAGTTCCCTTTTCAACAGGATTAATCACGACGAAGAATGAAACACTTTTATGGCTCAGCTGCACCTTAAAACCCATTATGCAAATAATCTATGTTCAGTTATTTGCATTTTTAATGCCAAATAAAAAGCGAATAATTGGAATTCGTTTTACAATCTCGTAAACAAGAAATGTTGATAATATTGTCAATACTACAATCACAGAATACTTGATTCCTGCACCAAAAGGTAATTTTATAATGTAAAAACCAACAACAGTATTCAATAATAAATGAAAAATGTAAAATGAATATGATGCTGTTGATAAATACTTTAGTGTGTTATTATTCTTATTTAGATAACGATGCCCAAAACCGAGAATCGTTAAAAGCCACATCCATCTATTTAAGTTACTTAAAATCAAAATAATTGTTCCATTGCTGATAAACGAGTATGAGAATTGACGCATTATCTCACAAGAGACTCCGGTTAACAAAAAGAGCCATACGTATTTGTCTATTGCGTGTTGAAACCGGTTGTCCATCATAAACAAATACCCACAAAAAAATGCCAAAAAATAGTAGATCGGATTTTTATCTCCGAGAATATTAAGGGTCGCTGACGATGTTAATACGATGAACGTTATAAAAATGATGATAGGAATGCCTGTTTTATCAATTACCCTCTTAACTAATCTAACACTCCCCTCTTTTTTCAGAATGGAGAAAAATGGTAACCCAATCAACGAAAAAACAAAAAGGAACAAAAGGAACCATAAATGTGCAGGTGTAAATCTGCCATCCATCCCGGTTAAATCAGCATTTTCAAATTGCCAAAAATTAGCAAGGTGAGACCAGAAATCAATTGAATTTCCTTTTGAAACCATGGCGATGTAGGTTATTACAGGGATTATAAAAATTAGCCCAGAGAAAGCAGGGATTAAAAGTTTCAGAAAACGTTCTTTAAAATACTGTCCTGCTTTGCGTTTTTTCAACGAAAAATATGTTGCTGCCCCTGAAACATAAAATAAAAGTGGCATATGAAACTGATGTATCCATCCTGCAAAATGATTGAGAAATGAACTGCTTATTTCATCTTTTACATACATAACCACCTGAGGGTCATGTATGAATATAAAAGCACTATGGAATGGTACTAGTAAGAGAACGGCAAGAACTCTTAGCCAATCTAAATCCACACGACGAGCGTTTTTGATATTAATATTTGTTTCAGTTGTCATTTCACATCTATTTTAACCTTTGATCAATATTTCTCAATCATTTGGTAATTAGCGCATTGAAGTGCATGGTTAACCAGATCAAATTTTGCAATTTGTTTTTGTATCCTTTTTACGATTCCTGGCTTTTTGTCTTGTCCTAAAATATGGCTACAGGGTAAATATTGAACAACAGTAATTTTACCTGTTTGTCAGCTGGCGGATGTCGATGCGGTATGATACGCTTGCAAACCCACTGCAACTGCTATGTTTATGCCCTAATATGTTATAGGCTGTGGTTTTTCTTTTGCCATTTTTTAATCTGTCTTTTAGTCATTTCTTGAATTATCAAAGAATCAGGATGTATACTTGTATAGTTTTCACCAACGTTTAATGTAACATTTTTTTTCTCCTTTGTATAAAAGACTAATGGAACGTATGCCCAATATTTTATAACGTTATTTCCATCTTTGTTTTTGATTTGTAATTTCTGTTCATAATTATAATAAACCCAAAATCTAAAATGTGGTCCACTTATGTATTTATCACCCCCTGCAATTGCAATTGGATCGCCAGCTTCAACTGTTTGACCTAAACTAACTAATGACTTCTTGAATACTTTATACATACCGAATGAGCAATCTTTATGAAAAATTTCTATGTAATTATCTACGCTAGAATAGGAATAATCTGAAAATTTAAGATTTGCAGTATCTCTAATGGCTGATACAATTCCTCTTCTTGCTGCAAATATTGTATCCCCAATATTTGTTTTAAATCCAACTGCATAATAATCTTTTGGCTCAGGATATTGCTCATTAATTTGAAAATATGTAAGAGAAAATGGCTCTGTCTCTTTTCCAGCTGCAATTGGTAATAAATATGTAAAAGAGTTGTCAATCTTCGGATTTACACAGCCTTTTACATATTTATAACTAAATTTAAATGTTGAGCTTTTTGATGGGTCAATAGTTTCTAATGTAAATAAACGGTTTCTACCGTATACAACTTCTGTTTTATATGGCAAATCAACATTGCACTCGAGATTAAAAAGTTGCTCAAAAAATATTTCAATAGTACAAGTACAGTAATTTTCATTTGTACAATAAAATATATATTTACCCGCTGTATCTTTTTCATATAATACTTCAATTTTTTCTTGAGCTTTTGAGTAGTTCACAGATACACAGATTATTAAAATGAAAAATAATAAATGTCTCATAATTTTTAAAGTTTTGTGAAACCAAATTTTGGCGTTTCGGCGAAGCCAAAACCCGCATGCATTATACCATGTTTTATGCACTTACCACCTTTAGTTATTTTTACTTATCCAATCAATTATTTGTGGGTATAAATCCTCAATCTTTTCATTATCAGCTCTATTCTTGTAACTAATAATCAAATAATCTTCAAATTCCCGAAACTTGATAAATCCTCTAATATTTTCCATGGAATTGACTGTTCTGTTTCGAATGCTATCATAGTTATTTGGTGAATAAAATTCGGAAATATACAAGTCGTAGACGGCCCAGGTCATGTATTCATTAAATATCGAATAGGCATCGTCGTAATAGGCATTGTCATCACTTAATTTTCTCCAGCTATTCAAATTAGCCATCGATTTATTCAGTTCATTTACATGTTTGTCGGTTACCGGATTGACATAGTTGTGGTCAATTTCAGTAAAAACACGCCTAATAATAAGTGCAATACTCATCGTGTTAATCGTATCGATCTCCGGATTTAAACCTTGTACAAACATTAAAGTTTCTTTGTAGTCGTTCGACTCGTAGCTAGTTGTGCTATGATGATCGGCTGTTAACGGAGATATGATTATTTTATAGCAATTAATTTTTGAGGTAAAATTTGTTTCCAGCCAATTCCACATATGCTTTACAGGTATTAAAGAATCATATAAGGCTATTTGCGAGTTATAGAATTCACTATTTTCATTGTAGAATTCCTGAAAGTTAGATTCTTTCGCAAATGATTGGACAGCACCGATATGTTTTTCAAAAATATTTGAATCCCATATCTCCCTGAGATAAGTATTACTAAATACAATTTGATCGTCGCTAAACATGTACATGTAACTATCATCTCTAAAAGAGAGGAAACTCAAATAATCTGTTTCTGAATAATTTAATTGACTAAATAAATCGGTTGACCTATACGGATTGAAATGATCAAGGACCGATTGATAATACGATGTGTTTTTTTCAAGTGAAATGCCATTATTAAAATTTTGATATTTAACAGCCATAATAATATTAGCCAATTCATATACTTCGGGGATTTCAATAAAATAGTTACCCCGATGCTGAGCAATATAGCTTTCAGAAAAATTTGCTTCAGGTTCTGGTGATCTATCATCCTTCTTACAAGAGGAAAATAGTATTACGAATAGTACAATTAAAAATTGATGTTTTTTCTTCATAATCTGCTTACTATGTGTGTTGTTTATGATTTGCACAACGGTCGGAGTTTTGCGCCTGTGCGCAATTGCAAAGCGCATCTGTATCTCACGAGCATAAACTACGATACCAAAACTGCTGCCCGAAAACCTCTGAAACCCGCATGGAGTATAGGTGTTATTGTGTGTAGTGTATTATTGTCGGCTATCTTTTTCTTTTGGCCATTTCCATGCGAATATTAATATCATTGCAAGTATCAAATATTCAAGAAAAGTGAAATAAATATAATAAGACCAAACTTTTCCAGGTACGAAATAAGTCCCTGTGTTAACTATGATAAACAAAAAAGCACATGCAATATTTGCTATCCGGTTTAATTTGGGTTTCAGTATTACTGATAATACAATCATAATCGCTGGTAATGACATCAATATCGCACTTGTCAGCAGAAAAAATTGGTCAATTTTCATTCCAATAATTTCTCCTTTTATGATTGCATCAACAGTTCCAGTTTGATAAATTGTTTTCAAATCAGCATACACAAACAGAAACATGATGGTTATCCATAATGCTGATAATTTTATTTTTATGTCTATTGCTACATTTGAAAAACTGTCTTTGGTTTTGGTATTTGTATCCATTTTGTCCTGATATTTGGTTTTAGTCTTCATTATCAGTGAAATTCCATGCAACATATATTGCTCCAATTAAAAGTCCTAAAAATAAGAAAAGGGAATTAAGGGTCAATCCCAATTCAAAGTTTTCCGTTTTAAAAAGTATTATACAGGCTACAAATAAATTTATCAAGCCCCAAATCACGTTTGCCACGGGTGTACTTGTTAGGCTTTTTCCTGATAAGCTTTTTCAACCTTATTGGTCAATCTTGATTTTCTCGGCCAGTATCTGCCTGATAAGCCATTTATCAAATGAGGTAAGCCATTTGAGATAATCAATCCGCTTAGTATATAAAGCAGAATATTTATTAATGAATCCATTTTATTTACCTGTATTTATTAAATTAACGTGTGAGTTTGAATTCTTAAAATATTTTCGTTTTCTATCCGATAAATATGCAAGAAGGATAAATAATCCATTTGAAATGAGTACCACAGAAGTTCGCAGATAATCATTTTGTTTCATTATTTCAGGTTCCTCGCTAAATACCATTCCTGTAAAACTTGCTATCATAAAGAATAGTAACAGGTAAGAAAAGATATTCCTTTGCTTTATCAACAGCCAGCCAATTAAAACAAAAAGTATCTCAACGGCATACGTAAGGTATGGAAAACTCCACAAACCAAATCCAACATTGCAGGTTCCAAATAATATTGGTAAATCAGCGGTATGGACAATCAAATCAATAAACCAGTGAGATATAACACATAAACCTAAGATCCACGCCCATCTTTTTTTATCCTTAATCCAAAATAGAATGAACACAACCAAAGAAATTAGTATTGCACCCAATAATGAATGGGAATAAGGTAAATCCAAATGGTTCCTAAAAAAAGGATTATTGCTGGGATTATAGGATGCCTTTTCAATCCCCAACAAAACAAAGGTAAAAGCAACTAAATCCAACAATTGTACTGAAACAAATAGCAACCATAGCGGCAATTCCGGAGTTTTTTTCTTAACTACGTAACCTAATCCATAATGACCTATAAACATAATTTCAAATTTTAGTTACCATAACGTAAGTTCGATATAAGAAACCAACTAATGATCTTTTAATCTATTTTCCGGCAAATGCATCAAACGCCGAAAACGATGGAAAACAATTGAAGGCAGTTGAAATCGATTGCTTTCGTTTGTATTCTTAATTGCTGATTGTGTTTTTCAACGTCTTAATCTTATTACGAATGATGTAAAATTAAAACTCCCAATAAACATTTAACTTGCCATTTGGCAAGAAATCACGAGCAAATAATTTCTTTTCGTATTCGGCTTAATGAAGTAGCAGTTATTCCGAGATATGAAGCAATAATCTTAAGCGGAACATTTTGAAATATATCAGGATGCTCTGATAATAGATTTAAGTAGCGATTCTCGGCTGAATTTTTAATCATATCCAACATCCTTTTATTAAGTAAGTCATAGTGATTTAAAACCAAAAGCCTTCCAAATTCTCTGAATTCCGGGGAGTTATGAAAATATTTTTCAACATTTGTCAGGCTCATTGCCCAACCTTCACAGTTAGTTATTGTTTGAAAATTTTGCTTAGCGGGCAGTTTTTTGAAGAATGATGAAAAATCATTTACAAAACATGGTGCAGAATAAATATTCGTTGTTACTTCAAGTCCATCATTGTCTAAGGTAAAGGAACGGATATATCCAATTTCCAAAAAGTATGTTTTTTCGATATTCTTATTTTCTTCAATCAAAAATGTGTTTCTGGGTAGCAAGAAATGTTCAAAGTCCTCAGTCAATGCAAATGCTTTATCGTCAGGCATTGAAATTACAGATTGAAAATATTTTCTCAGTTTTTCTTTGTTCATAATGTTCTACGAAATGTCTAGTCCTAAAATATGGCTACAGGTTAACCATTAATTTATGTTCGCTTCAAAAACCATATTTGGGGTTTTAAACCCTAAAGATAAGTGAAGTCTTTCATTGTTATATACTTCGATGGAATTTTTTGTTGCCAGCTTTGCTTTTTTTGGTGTTTACCCGTCCCGATGCCCTAAGGGATTGCAGGCTGCTTGGCTTATTGTCAGTACCAAATTGAAAATCGGCGAAGCTAAACGGCAATTGACATATAGTTTTTTGTTAACGCCAGGTTTTCGATTCCGTCAGGCGAGTTTAACCGTCTGATTGAGCAACTCAACATTGAAATTTACCTTGGCATTCAATGCTTTAAAAACTTTTATTATTGTTTCAAACCTTGCGTCTGTCAAACTATTCTCTAATTTTGAAATTTGAGCTTTCTTTACTCCAACAAGTTCGCCAAGTTGCTCCTGTGTCAGGTTACGCTCTTTTCTCGCTTGCTTAATTGCTTCTCCAAGCAAGTCTAGCCTCAATTCACTTTCAAATGCGTCACGTTTTGGTGTTCCAATTTGGCCAATATATTTGTCAGTGATTTCTTCTAAGCTGTAAGTTTTCAATTCTTTATTTTTCATCTCCTGAGATTTTTAGTTCAAAATATTGTTTTCTTATTCTCTCTGCTTTTTCAATGTCGCCTAAAGGCGTTTTATCTGTCTTTTTTATTAGTCCGTGGGTCGATATTACAACTGTTTTGGTATTTCCTGTCTTGTCCCAAAAAGCAAAAAGCCTGTAATGGGTTTTATTGAACAAAGTCCTGAACTCCCAGATTTCTCCTTTGAGTTTTTTAAAAAGTTCCTTTTCATTAGAGGATTTTGCTTTTACCACGTTGTAGATAACTTTGTCCCTTGTCTTTTCGTCAAGACTGTCAAGGAATTGAGCGGCCTCCTCTAAAAACCGAACCTGAAACTTTTCATCCATCGTGTCAATTTTTTACAAATATAAAAGTTTCTTTATTGGGAAACAAATGTCAAATTTGTGCAGCAATCAAACTTGGCGTTAAGGGTTGCGGTATGAAATGTTGCCGACTGCGGGTTGCTTCAGCTCCGCTGATTTTCAATTCCTGTCGAGCCGCACCGCCGCTGTTGCGGGCTACACGGCTTGTTGTCAGCACGGAAACGGCAATTGACATATAGTTTTTGTTATGCAACGTTTTCATAATTCATTCAATAGAGATTCTATTTTTATTAGGTTTTCATCACTAGCACCAATATATTCTCCAACTACTTTTTGATTCCTATTAATTATAATGTGAGTAGGAAGTGCATTTATATTATAATCATCTCCTTTTATTGTCACAATTTGGTAGAGAAACTTATGTTTTGTTAAAAAATTATCTTTTAAATTTTGCTTGTTGTCATTTGATGCTAAAGCAATGAAGACAATATCTTTCTCTTTCATTTTCTCAACTATTTTATTTAGCTGTGGCATTTCTTTTATACAAGGTCCACAACTTGTACTCCAAAAGTTTAAGACAATTATTTTTTCTTTTAATTCCTCTGATTTGAACAAATTACCATTTATGTCTTCATATTCAAATGGAGTAATTTGCTCTCCAATTTTGTAAGATATTCTTTTATTATAATTAGGGTCTAAATCTGCAAATGATGAATCCAACTGATGAATCATCATTTTTTTAATTTGCTCATAGTTAAAATCTCCAATGAATTGAGTGAAATGCCAGCTTTTACCAGAATCAACAGATATTCCAAAAAACGAAGGATTGTTTTTTCCGTATTTGCAACTGAAGTAAGCTTGTTGAGTACTGTCGAATATACCAAATCTTTGTAAAGTAACATTTGAACACATTCTAGTATCATTTTTTAATACTTTCTCCCAAGTTTGATAATGTTTTGTTTTATCATCAAACGGATATTGCTCCGGTGTTAGATAATCCGCAAATCCAACATAGTTTTTCTCGTTTAATGCCTTTGCCATTGCGTTTGCATGATAGAGGGCTATTTCCTCAAAATTCTCTTGTCCAATTAATAAATTAGAAAGAGTTAATAAGATAATTAAAGATGTAATGTGTCTCATAGATGAATATTATTTACAAATTTCAAAAAGTTTAACATGTATTTTATCTCCGTCTTCCTTCGCAATTGCCACATACATATTACCGTCTTTAGGTCTAATTGGCTAATTCGGTTTGATTTGTGCCAGTGATTTCGGTCGGTTAGTGCCAGTGATTTCGGTTCAAACTGTGCCATTTTAGCGGCGGCGGGCTACCGCATGCCGTTTCGATTTGTGCCAGATTTTCCGTTTCGCTTAGTGCCATTTTGAGAGATCAAGTAATAACCGCTATATCGTGATCAAATTTTACGATATGGCAAATACACTTGATCCTATGGATTTAAAACAGATCATTACATTACACCTTGACGGTTTGAGCAACCGCAATGTTGGCGAGGCCCTTAACATCTCCCGCAACACGGTCAACACTTACATGAAGCTGTTCCAGTCATGCGATTATGAGTTGGATGAGCTCCTTCAAATGGACAGCGCCCAGTTACGGGAACTTTTCCCGTCGCATACCACCATTATAAACGACCGGTACAATGAGTTGATGCTTTACTTCGAGAAGGTAAACCAGGCACGCAACCACCCGGGGTTCACGTTTTTGTACCACTACAACGAGTATAAACAGCAGGTAAGATCGCCTTATGGTTATACCCAGTTCATGGAGCACTACAACCGCAAATATGCCAAGATAAAAGGTTCTATGAAACTTGAGCACGGAGCGGGCAATGAAGTGTTTATCGATTTTGCGGGCAAGAAGCTGCACATCATCAACTCTGAGACGGGAGAACTACTGCCTGTAGAAGTATTTGTTGCCATATTGCCCAATAGCCAATATACCTACGTCGAAGCTTGCATGAGCCAGAAGCGCGAGGACATGATCGCCTGCATGGGCAACGCATTGTCTTTTTTCGGGGGCGTACCAAAAGCTATTGTATCCGACAATTTAAAGTCGGCAGTAACAAGGGCAAGCAAATATGAACCGGAGATCAACCGTACCTTTAAAGACTTTGCCCTTCATTACAACTGTGTTATCAACCCTGCCCGGAGTTACTCCCCGCAAGACAAAGCCCTTGTTGAAAACGCCGTACAACTGGCTTATCAGCGCATTTATTACCCCATCAGGGAGATGGATTTTTTTTCATTGGGCGACCTGAACGGTGAGATAAGCAAGCTATTGGATCAGTACAACGATCTGTTGTTCCAGCGCAAGGAAGCCAGCCGGAAAGAACTGTTCCAGTCGATCGAGCGGGGCTATTTAAAGCCACTGCCCACTTCTGCTTATCAGGTCAAAGACTACAAGCGGGCAAAGGTGCAGAAAATCGGATATGTTTACTTCTCTCCCGATAAATGCTACTACAGTGTGCCTTACCGTTATATTGGCACCACCACCCTGATACACTATACAAAATCAACCATCGAAGTGTATTACAACAACGAACGTATTGCTACCCATGAGCGCAACCCGTCAAAAGGGGCCTACATTACCAATAAAGACCATCTGAGCAGTACCCATAAAGCTTTTACCCAGTGGAGCCCCGATTACTTTAAGACACTGGCAGCAAGGCATGGCCACAATGTGCTTGCCTGCATCGAAACGGTTTTGGCAGAGTATGATTACCCGGAAGCTGCATATAAACGTTGCATGGGCATTATCCAGTACCACCGCGCTTACGGTTCACAAAGGCTCGATAATGCCTGCAAAGTGGCCTTACTTGCAGAAACATGTTCCTACACCCGGATAGGGAACATATTAAAGCGTGGACTGGATAAAGAATACGCCGGTTGTGAGCTGGCATTTACCAACCGGAACGAACCACACATCCCGCTGCACCAGAACCAGAGGGGAAGGGAAAACTATCAATGACAAATAAACATCATATAATTAACAATCAAATAATTGAAAGAAGATGAACAACAATCAAACAATTGAAAAACTAAAGCAGATGCGCTTAAGCGCGATGGCAGAAATGCACCTGCAACATGTTAATGTAAGCTCCCCCAAAAACAGTACGTTTTAAAAGTAGACAAAAAAGTATAACTTTTGAAAAACGTATTAAAAGATGAAACGAAGCACATTTAGCCCGAGCCAGATCGCGGGCATTTTGAAAGAGTTCGATAATGGCAAAAGTGTCGAAGAGCTAACCCGCTCATATGGAGTAAGCCGTGCAAGCCTTTATAAATGGCGTCAGCGTTATGGTGGGATGGAGGCCAGTGAGTTGAAACGGATCAAGGAACTGGAAGATGAAAATACCCGATTAAAGCGCATGTATGCCAATTTGGCCATGGAATTGGATGTTGCCAAATACCTGCTTGAAAAAAAGCCCTAAAGCCTTGCGAGAAGCGTATACTGGTTGAAGGCGTTGAGAAGGAACGCCCCAAAGACATCGGCAAGGCGTGTCGTTTATTAAAAATAAGCAGGAGCAGTTTGCGCTATGTATCCATTAAAACCGACGATTACTTTATGGAACAACTTGAACAATTGGCAAAAGAACACCCAACGGAAGGTTTCTGGAAGTGTTATGGCCGCTTGCGCAATGCGGGCAGCAAGGTCAACCATAAGAAGCTGCACCGTATCTATAAAACAATGGGGATGCCCCTGCGCCGCAAGGTAAAGAAGCGTTTGCCGGCCAGGGTAAAAGAACCGTTGAATGTACCAGAAAAGTTCACCAAAACATGGAGCATCGATTTTGTGAGCGATGCTCTGAGCAATGGTGTAAAGTTCCGATCCTTCAATGTGATCGATGACTACAACCGCGAGGTTTTGTTCATCGAGACCGATTATTCACTGAAGAGCAGCCGGGTAATTTGGGTGTTGAAACACCTTATCAACCGGTATGGTAACCCTGAGAACATCCGCATGGACAACGGCCCTGAATTTGTGGCCAAAATAGCACAGCAATGGAGTGAAATGAATGAAATCGAATTCAAATACATCCAACCCGGCAAACCCACACAGAACGCATATATCGAGCGGTTCAACAAGACCTACCGCGAGTCGGTACTGGATGCCTATTTGTTCGACAACCTTGAAGAAGTAAGGGAAATATCGCAGATATTTGTAGATGATTACAACAACTTTAGGCCGCATGATTCGCTTGGGGGAATATCCCCTAGAATGTACCGTGAACGGATGACGAAAGGTGCCAATCCCTCTGATGGGCTTCGTTCCGCTCCGGCTACGCCTACGCTCCACTACGCCCATCAGAGGGATTGTTTATTAAGAAAAGAATTGTCTACTTTTGAATAGTACTAAAAAGGGGAAGCCTACATGGTGACATAGCAGATAAAATAAATCAACAAGGGATTATTACTGGATGGAGTTATATAAAAGAATTGGCAGCAGCTTTAGAAATTAGCTTAGATAAAGTCATTACTGTTGCTGGAAATCATGATGTCGATTGGAAACCAGTTCACCAACATCCATCTTTTAATCATATTATTAAAAGTTTAGATAATTCAATACCTACAAATGAGCAAAATTTATGTAATGAATTTTGGAACAAGAATTATATAATTAAAGAATTTGATGACATAATTATATTTGCCTATAATAGTGTTTACAATTTCACTGATGAATCAAGGTCAAAAGAGACTGATATTAATAATGAAACTTTAGATTTATTAAGAATAGATCTTGAAAAACTTGAACATATCAACAAACCCAAAATTGCGATAAGTCATCATCATCCAAGTAAATTTTCAAATTTTGATCTTGAATATAAAGATGGTGACTCTATTGAAAATGGAGACAATCTATTAGATTTATTATCCGAATTCAATTTTAGTTTGTTTTTGCATGGTCATAAACATATTCCTCGATTAGAATACAAAAACGATTTACCCGTTTTTTGCTCAGGAAGTTTCTCTTCACTCGAAAACATTAAAGATTTTAGTATCAAAAACATGTTCCATATTGTCGAACTTATTGATAAAAACTCTTCTAAGTATTATGGTCATATTGAAACATTTGAATTTATTTTAGGTCGAGGTTGGAAAAAAAATACTGACACAGAAGGTTTCTTCCCTTCAAATACTGGTTTTGGTTTTATAGGAGATATAAAAGATTTAGCTAATCAGGTAATTCAATGGTTTACAGGAAAAGGTAAAGACATGGTTAGTTATAATAATCTAGTTGCAGATTTTGAACAGATTTTATACCTCACACCATTTCAACTAAGTATGTTCGAAAAAACCTTACTTCAAGAAGGTAAAATAAAAATAATACCTTCTCTATTTGTTACACCAGAATTCATAACAAAGCAAATTGAACAATGAAAAATATATTTGAAACATTCAATGCAAGATATTTATCAATTGAGGATGTTGCAATAAGTTTCATCCCTAATAAGGATTTTGTAAGGCTTTGTCAAAATACCCATTCTATTTTAATGGGGCCAAGAGGTTGCGGGAAAACGACTCTTTTTAAAATGCTTACACCAAAAGCGATAAGCATATGGAAAAATAAAGATTCAAATGGGAACATTGACCAAATTGATTTCTGGGGCATTTACATACCTGCGGATAAACAATGGGATCGTCAATTGAAGAATTTCCAAATAAAATTTAAAGAAGAGTCTTTTCAAAAAATAATTACAAAAAGTATAATTACATTAAATATTCTTCATGCTATAGTCGAAACATTCAATGATTTAATCGATATCAATATTGATAATGCTCAGCTCAAATTAGATTATCAAACCAGATTATCAAAAGAGCTAATAGAAATTTGGAATATAGACAAACCCATTTCTCCTAGCTTTATTGAGATAAAGAAAAGTTTAAAATTACGAATTAGAGATATTAATCTTATAATCAACAAAGTTGAGTTTGGAATTCTAAACATTCAAGATGTTAAATGGCCAGATCATTTTTTTTACGAATATATTGATTTAGCATCAAATGCATTTGATGCTTTTGAATCAACATTACAAAATGAATCATTTGTTCTCAATAGTAATTGTAAATGGGCACTCTGCTTTGATGAACTAGAAATTGTTCCGAATTGGGTAACCAACGATATCATAAAATACTATTTGAGAAGTACAAATCAGAAGATTCTTTTTAAGCTAGCTACTGCACCACTAATAAATTGGAGAAATGATTATAACATTGATCAACTGAGCTCTAATGCACAGAACAACCAAGATTTTACAATAATAAAAAGTTGGGTTTATAATTATCAATCAAGAAAAGACTGGTTAGATTTCTGTGAAAATCTTATTATATCAAAAATAAAGCTTAAAGGAGCAACAAAAATAGATTTACAAGAACTTTTTGGCTATCACAATCTAAATAATGCACTAAAAGAATCTGAAAAAAATCTTGGTAAAAACATAAATTATGATGAATTCTATGATTTCCAAGAAGGATCACTCATGTACTACATAACAAAATCCTTGGCTCAACAAGATAAGTCATTTTATAATTTTCTGAATGGAAAGAACATAGATCCCACTGATCCAAAACCGAATACTTCTTCAGAGGTCGACTCAATATTTAGAAAAATAAAACCAATAATTGTTTATAGATATTATTTCTATAAAAGAAGCAACTTAAGATCAAGAAAAGCAATAAGCTTATATCATGGTTATCCTTTTATAAGCGAACTATGTGATGGTAATCCAAGAGTTTTAATAAACCTGCTTTCAATGTTTTTAAATAAAAGACATAATAATGTGGTTAAAATGGAGCAAATACCATTAAAAATTCAAGGTAACATCATACAAAATTTTTCTACAGAATTATTCTATCAAATAACAAATCATCCAGAAGCCTCAAGACATATTATAAAAGACGGAATAAAAATTTTAGTCACCCTAGAATCGCTATTGGACGAAATTGGCAAGTGGTTTTATCTCAAACTAATAAAAGCCCCTTTCAAAATGGATTCTGTAAATTGCTTCACTGTTGACAAAGATATTGACGATGAAATTGTCGATTTAATCAAATTAGGTGTTGATTTAGGTGCAATTCAATTTTTGGTTAAAAAAGAGGATACAATTTTGACAGAAAAGAATATTATTAACAGTAAGTTTCGGTTATCCTATATCCTATGTCCTCATTTTAAATTACCAAAAAGATCAGACAACTCGATTAGATTAAGTCAAATACTAAATGATACTATTTTTCAAAATAAATCTCATGATTTAAATACAGACCAAACTGAAATCAAATGGGAAGAATAAAATTAAAACAAATAGAATTAGATACACTATTGACTGTGCCATGTTTTGATATAGTGATATGTTCTTCTGGTTACGAGACGAGAGCCTCTTTTCTAGCTGATAAATTAAAAGATAAAAAAATTGATAATAAATTTGTTTTATCATTTAAGGACAATAAAGATGTATCAAGCAGAAAAAAAAAATGA
>Ga0209510_1001296_pt1 | contig 29001 bp, 13 predicted proteins | sample BiotimSIPDNA_FD_185749 | JGI IMG/M metagenome (GOLD analysis project Ga0209510, IMG submission 185749) | Anaerobic biogas reactor microbial communites from Washington, USA - Biogas_R1 time_0 SIP DNA (SPAdes) (version 2) | ecosystem: Engineered > Bioreactor > Anaerobic > Unclassified | place...
GGGTTTCTCTTCAGGCTTAAAGGGACCGTAGGGCTTGTCGGCGACTGCCACACCAATTCCAAACCCGCGTCTATTCTCACCTGCGGGAGTGGAGGGAAAATAGAAGTAATATTTGCCATCCCGATATACACAATCGGGTGCCCACATCGAATAGGATTCGGGAGCTACCCAAGGTACCGACTCCTGACTGACAATTACACCATGGTCCTCCCAATCGACCAGGTTTTCGGAAGAGAAGACATGATAGTCCGCCATGCAAAACCATTCCTTGAGCCGTTCAATAGGACTGGGAATATCATGTGAAGGATAAAGATATAATTTTCCTTCAAAGACCCTGGCTGTTGGATCAGCCGTAAACTGATCCCTGATTATGGGATTTTGAGCACTGAGGGAAATGAGAAAAGAGATGAAGAGAATGACCATGATTCCCTTTTTTGTAATTTTTTGATACATACGATTCATGATTAATAATTCAACAATACCCATACGGTTCACAACGGAATGTCATTGCAATATGTTTAAACAAAGATAAACATTCTTTTCTTTCACGGGGGGAGACGAATCTACATGATGGGTGGATAGGGTTAAGATTCTTGCGAATCTTCTCAAACGATGGAGCATTGAGGCACCCTGACGGGAGGATTTTTCATATCTTAACGTGGACAAAATTATTCTATTCGAAAAAATCCACCAATCTAATAGATTTTTTAACCCTTTCCACTGCTAATACCCCTAATATTGTGAAAAAAATATCACATCTGTTAAACTTAATTATTGTTTCTAATTGATTTAATTGGTCTGACCTATCTTCTCCTTTATCATGACTTAACGACTATAGACATTTTTAATCAATGCAACAAATAGTTAAGACACATTCGTGAGTATTGAACAACCAATTTTTTTTATTATGTTAAATTAATTTATTTTTTAAATTCTATTTCTATGAAAAAAAGAGTTCTGTTTTTCTTTTTTTGCTTTTGTCTAAGCATTGCCTCGTATGCACAGCAGCAGGTGAGAGGTAATGTCACGGACAATCAAGGCGAACCGATTCCGGGTGTTACCATCCTGGAAAAAGGAACCCAACACGGTATCATTACCGATATTGATGGCAACTACAATATCGCTGTTGAGGGGCCGGAATCCATACTGCAGTTTTCATTTGTCGGCATGGACACGTGGGAAGTTGTGGTTGGCAACCAATCGGTCATCAATGTAGTGATGAACGAAACAGCTACTGACCTTGATGAAATTGTGGTTGTTGGTTACGGTACAATGCGTAAGAGCGATATCTCGGGTGCCATCTCATCGGTAAGGTCAGATGCTCTCCAGAACATCGTCACTTCTGATGCTGCCGCAGCCCTTCAGGGAAAGGCTTCCGGTGTGCAGGTGCTGACCAACTCCGGTGCACCCGGTCAAGGAGCCTCGATTCGTGTGCGCGGTTATTCTTCCAACTCGGGCAATATCGGACCACTTCTTATCGTGGATGGTTTACAGGTCGACAACATCCAGTACCTGGATCCCTCTATGATTGAATCAATTGAAATTTTGAAGGATGCCGCATCGGCAGCCATCTATGGAGCTCAGGCCGGTAACGGTGTGGTATTGGTAACCACCAAGTCGGGAGCATCGTCCATGGGCACTTCCAGCATCAGTTATGATGTAAGTTATGCCAACCAAAGCCTCGCACGTCTCCCGCAAATCTTCGGAGCCGAAGATTTCATCGACTACAAAAGGATGTCGGGCCTACCCATCGATGCACAGCTGGAGGCAAACAACTATAACAATACCGATACCGACTGGTTTGACGCAGTATTTGCTCCCTCCTGGAGTCAGAAACATACGGTCACCTTCCAGGGTGGTAACAACCAGGGTAACTATTTCACCTCTCTCAACTACATCCACAACGATGGTATCGTGAAGGGAGAAAAGGATGTGTACAAACGTCTCTCTGCTCAGATCAACGCCGATTACAACATCAAGAGCTGGTTGCAGGTGGGCACCAACAACTCCATCGAAAAATGGTCTACCCGATCGGTTCCCCATATGTCACAATATGGCTCGTTGATGAACTCGGTGCTGACCATTGACCCCTTGACCCCTGTATACTATTCCGGTCCGGATCAATTTGCACCGACCATGAAGCAGGCTTACGATGAGGGTAAGATTATCCTCAGGGATCCCGACAACGGGCTCTATTATGCCACCTCCAAGTATATCACCGATGACAGTGGTAACCCGCTGTTGCAAAGAGACCGGGTGGACTCCGAAAACAAGGGTGTTACCCTTCGGGGTATGATCTTCGGGAACCTGAAACCGGTGAAAGGGCTTGTGATCACCTCTCGTTTGGGTTACAGGGTGTCACAGAGCAACTCTCACAGCTTCAACACTCCCTATTATGCTACTCCTCAGGCAAAATCGGACGATTACAACATCTCCGCAAACGCCAATACCGGGCTCTACTATCAGTTTGAAAATTTCGCCAACTACAACATCACCCTCGATCAGCATGCCATCACCGCCATGGCCGGTATGTCATACATCGAAAACAGTTGGGACAACGTGAGCACCAGCGCACAGGGCCCCGATATCCTGACAGGCTATGAGCCCAACTTCCGTTACATGGATTATGTGAAGAGCAACATGGTTGACGGTCAGGAGAAGACGGTGAAAAGCTATGGCAATCTCCCCGGAAAATCGGCTCAGATGTCCTACTTCGGTCGTCTCATCTATACCTATGACAATCGCTACACCCTTCAGGCCAACTTCCGTGCCGATGCGTTCGACTCCTCAAAGCTTCCGGCAGACAATCGCTGGGGATATTTCCCATCCTTCTCTGCAGGATGGACCGTCAGCAACGAAAAGTTCTTTTCCGAGAACCTCAACATGGATCTATTCTCCTTCCTGAGGCTGCGTGCTTCGTGGGGTCGTAACGGGAACATCAATGTACTGAACGATTACAGATACAGCACTACCATCGCTTATAACAGCTCATGGTATCAGTATGGAGTAGAAGATAGCGGTCCCTCATATGGATCCAAACCCTCCGGACTGGCCAATCCCAACCTCAGATGGGAAACTTCCGATCAGCTCGACCTTGGTGTTGAAATGAGATTCCTGCGAAACAGACTTGCTATCTCAGCGGACTATTACGACAAGAAAACCAAGGATTTGCTGGTAAATATCAATCCGGTTCCTGAACTGGGTGTTGCCGAAACGACTGTCAACGCCGGATCGGTTCTCAACAGAGGTCTCGAATTGGAAGCATCCTGGAGAGACAATATTGGCGAGGATTTCAGTTATTCTGTCAGTGCCAACTTCTCAACACTGCACAACGAAGTCACCTTCCTCGATCCATCCATCTCACGCCTGGAAGGGGCTACAGGTGGTGTTGACGGCACCAACAACCCGATCCGTACTGCCTTCGAGGTGGGACATCCTATCTGGTATTTCAGAGGTTACCAGTACGAAGGAGTAAATCCTGAGACGGGTGAAGCCATCCTCACCGATATCAACGGTGACGGCAATATATCCGATGGTGACATGACCTATCTTGGAAAGGCAATACCTGATTACACCTACGGCCTGAACATCAACCTGGCATACAAGGGTATTGACTTGAGCATGTTTGGATCAGGAGTAGGCGGCAATGACATCTTCACCGTATTGTACCGTGCCGATACCCCAATGCGCAACTCGTTGAAATATTATTACGACAACGCCTGGACACCCGAAAACAAGAATGCCTCCATGCCCAATCCGCAGGCTGTCGCTACCGACTGGCATTTCTGGGGATCGTCAGCTTCCATGTTCAGCGGTTCTTACTTCAAGATCAAACAGCTTCAGCTGGGATATACCCTTCCGGTAGAGATTACCCAACAAGCACTGATCAACAAGCTGAGACTTTATGTTTCACTGGATGACTTCTTTACCTTCACCTCTTATCCAGGTGTTGATCCTGAAACAGCTACCGTTAGCACTGCTCCCCAAAGGGCTGGTTTCGACAACGGTACCTATCCGCAATCGAAGAAGATTACTTTTGGTCTTAACATCACTTTCTAATTCAATAAAATATAGACATGAAAAAATATATACTTCCTCTACTCATCACTGCTGTCACGATATTCTCGGCATGCAACGAGGATCTCCTTGACATCCCCCAGAAAGGGGTGATCAGCATTGACTCCTTCTACCAGACCGATGAGGATGCCGAATCAGCTCTGGTAAATTTATACGGAGATTTCATCACCAACATTGGAGGCAATGACGGCATCTATGTTCCTTACAACATCATATTCAACTACTGTGCAGACAACGTGCTCGCAGCCGGTGAATTTTATGGTGACAATGATCAGTTTGCCAGCATCAATGAATTTCGCTTCGACTCGCAAAGCTCTGTAGTCTATCAATTGTACAGACGTTTGTATTTCGTAATCTATCACTCCAACCTTGTTATTGACAATTTCGAATATGGTGAAAGCGCTGTCAAGGACCGTTGCATCTCCGAAGCAAGAGTAATCCGTGCATGGTGTCACATGACGGCTGCTCTGGCATGGGGTACCCCTCCCCTGGTGGATCATCTGCTTGCACCCGAAGACAAGCCCGCCAACTACGAAGGGACGCACGAGGATCTGCTCAAGTGGTGTGCCGCTGAATGTGCCGACGCAGTTCAATACCTTGACGAGCGTGCAAGCACCTCCGACAAGGAAGGTGCGGTGAAAGTGACCAAGGGATTCGCCTGGGCGGTACAGGGTAAGGCTTTGCTGAATGCCGGCGACAATGCAGGTGCCAAAACAGCGCTCAAGAATGTAATCACTTCCGGCAAATATGCTCTTGTACCGGGTGAAGAATATGGAAACCTCTTCCATCTCTCCGGCGACGGTAACGCTGAGAAAGTGTTTGAACTGAACCTGATCAACAACGCCAGCATCGGCGACTGGGATGGAAAGATACAACGTTCCACCTGGATGGAGATGAACCTCTGGGGTTGGAGATCCTCCCGTCTGGCTGCTTCTCCCACGATGCAGGCCGACCAGGGATGGGGTGGTCTGGCAGTTGAAGAGACCTTCGCGAATGAATTTGCAAACAATGATGGAGACTCCTATCGCCGCAAAGCGACCATCATCTCTTATGAGGAATTCCTCACGGAACTGGAATGGCCAAGTGATAACGGTGACATCAACGGGATGACAAAGGCTCAGAAACTGGCTGACCCCAACAGGGGTATCGTCAATCCCGACGGACTCTACGGACAGAGCAATTATCTGCAGAGAAAACACATTGTTACTAAGGAAGACCGCTCCACCAACTGGTATCGCTTCAACAACTTCATCATCATGCGATACGCCGATGTGCTGCTGATGTACGCTGAAGCATGTGCCCAGACCAACGACAATGACGGTCTCCAGTACCTTCAGATGGTGCAGCAACGTGCCGGTTCTGACTATGTAAGCTCCACGCTGACACTTGCAGACGTGAAGAAAGAACGCAACTATGAGTTGTGGATGGAAGGATCACGTTGGGTCGACATGAAACGTTGGGGAGAATTTGAAAAAGCAAAGAACGCCGGTAAGCACATTCCTTCCCTGAAGGATGCCTTCATCAACGATGGCGAAGCTGCACACAGAGGATACCTCACCTACTCAGAACCCAACGCAGGGAAGCAGGTTGGCTTCCAGGCAGGAAAGCACGAGTGGTTCCCCTATCCCTACAACGTCACGTCCATCAATCCGAACCTAGTACAAAACCCGGAATGGTAAAGCATAACTCTTTTGTTTTCTGATGATGATCTGCCGGGGTGTCGAATCATTTCACCTCCGGCAGATATTTATAAATGATCAACCAATAATTTCATCAATCATATCGAAATGAAAAAATCAACTTTTCTCCTTATTCTGGCAATGATCTTCCCATTGATGATCACAGCCCAAGATTTCCCTGAAGGCTCTTTTCCCAACGAACACAACCTCGATGGAGTGCAATGGCCCCGTGTGGATGACAAAGGACACACCTACTTCAGGGTATTTGCACCAAATGCAAAAAATGTGCAGATCAGTTTCCGTGGGCCCATGACACGTGAAGCAGACGGATATTGGACTTACGTTTCACCCGAACCGGAAGCTGTTGGCTTCCATTACTACCAGCTTGTCATCGACAGTGTCAACGTGGCCGATCCCGCCACAAAGTCCTACTATGGCATGAGCAAATGGGTGAGTGCAATTGAAATACCTGAAGGACTACAGTACGACAAAGCACAGAATGTACCTCATGGCGATATCAGAATGAAGAAATACTGGTCGGAGATGACACAAGCATGGCGCATGTGCTATGTATACACTCCTGCCGGATATGATCAGAATACCGATCAACGCTATCCAGTACTTTACCTCCAACATGGAGGAGGAGAAGATGAAACAGGATGGGTATTCCAGGGACGAATGGGGAATATCATGGACAACCTGATTGCCGAAGGGAAGGCGGTACCGATGATAATCGTGATGGATCGCGGCTACGCATCATTACCGGGTAGCGCACCAATGGGCCGATTCGACAATCCTGGCATGAACGCTTTCCTTGCCGGTGCCAACGCACCTGCACCAGCTCCTGGTGCTCCCGCAGTCGAGCGACCTGCACGCCCTGCAGCACCTTTTCGATTCCAAAGCGTATTCCCGGAATTGCTGGTCAAGGAAATTGTCCCGATGATCGACAGCTCCTTCCGCACAAAAACTGATCGCGAGAGTCGTGCCATGGCGGGCCTCTCCATGGGAGGCATGCATACTTTCCAGGTGGTAATGCCCAATCTCGACAAATTTGCCTATCTGGGCGGATTCAGTGGCGGTGCAGGTGGTGTGGACCAGATTGAGACGTTGTACGACGGACTCTTGACAAAACCTGAAAAATTCAACTCACAGGTTAAACTGATGTTCCTGAGCATCGGTGAAGAAGAACGCCCCGAAAGGGTAAAAGCATTTGCCGAGGCTTTGCAGGCAAATGGTTTGGAGAATGTGGTCTATTATGAATCACCCGGAAGTGCACACGAATGGCTCACATGGCGCCGTTCACTCCGTGAATTTGCTCCGTTGCTGTTTCGTTAGGGAATAAACAGTTTCTTAAAGTAAATAAAGTGACGGGTGGAGAGCATATGCTTTCCACCCGTTTCATCTGTATTGTACTCTATTCTATTTACAAAGATTATAGACATATGTAAAGACGATTCAGGATACATCACTTGGTCTATCCTTATTGCAGCCTTATATCAACCTTATTACCTCCTCAATAAATGTTGAAGTGGATATAAGGAGGATATAAGGAGGATATAAGGCTAGAGAATAGTAAGTATAGGTTATGTCTTGTATAGGTAATACAGAAGAGAGTATTGTCTGCTTCAATATGCAAACTCGTCCGATTCAAATGCAACCGGTGAAAGAAATGATTCCAGTAATTTCCACATTAGATATGTTCATTTTAACGATATAAAACATTCCATAATAGATGTTTCTATCAAAATAGAGTCAAAAAAAACAGACATGAAATATCTAAATAAGGAACAATCGTATCTATTATTGGAATTGTGTATCGATTATTCATTGTTCATTTGCATATCTATTGATACCAAGTGCAGAATCCAAATTATGCTGTGTTTACAATCATTGATGCATTTTTACAAATGATAGACATCACCTAATTACCATAATAAGATATATCACATGAAAAAAATGAAAATTGCCTTGCTGCTCTCGGCAGCGGTAGCCTTTACGGCATGCGGCAGCAACCAGGTTAAGGAAGAACCCGGTTTAAAAGATGCCCTTAAAGACAAGTTTCTGATCGGTGTTGCACTAAACACCCGTCAGGCAGCCGGTCAAGACTCGGCAGCAACAAAAATCGTACAGCAGCATTTCAATGCCATCGTTGCAGAGAACTGCATGAAAAGTGCTGAGATTCACCCGGAAGAAGATCGTTACGACTTCACACAGGCCGATGAGTTTGTACAGTTTGGAGTAGACAACAACCAGACCATCACGGGACACTGCCTGATATGGCATTCACAACTGCCCGCCTGGTTTTGTGTCGACGAAAACGGAGAGAATGTAAGCCCTGAAATCTTGAAAGAAAGGATGAAGGAACACATCTACACCGTTGTAGGCCGTTACAAAGGCGTCATCAAAGGTTGGGATGTGGTCAATGAAGCGATTTTGGAAGATGGATCATATCGCAAAAGCAAGTTTTACGAGATCCTGGGAGAAGAGTTCATCCCATTGGCATTTCAGTATGCACAGGAAGCTGATCCGGATGCTGAGCTCTATTACAACGACTACAATGAATGGTATCCCGGCAAGCGTGAAACAGTTGTAAGGCTGATCAACACTCTCAAGGAACGCGGCATCCGTATTGACGGCATCGGGATGCAGGGACATGTGGGGATGACCAATCCTACTCTTGAAGAATATCAGGCCACCATCGACGACTATGTGAATGCAGGCGTAAAGGTATTGGTAACAGAGCTGGATATGAGTCCGCTACCCGAACCACGCAGAATGGGAGGCGCCAATCTTGCCGACAGGGAAGCATACCGTCAGGAGATTGACCCCTATACCGATGGACTTCCTGAAGAAGTTGCCGAAGCCTGGAACAACAGGATGATGGATTTCTTCAATCTTTTCCTGAAGAATAGCGACAATGTAATACGCGTTACCATGTGGGGAGTGAGTGATGGCGATTCCTGGAAAAACAACTTTCCTGTAAGAGGACGTACCGATTATCCGTTGCTTTTCGACAGAGATCACCAGCCCAAAGCGGTAGTAACCCAATTAATCAGCAAGCTTACGGAAGAATAATCCTCCGCACGCTTATAATGAACATATAACAGACAAATGAAGGATAGGCACCAACCTTCCTTCATTTGTCCAGTTTAAACAAAAGGGAGAGAATGGTCCGGCTATCGGCCATTACGACTGTCATTTAGCAGTCAAAGTAAAAAAAGGATCTACAGAATCACCCAGTTGGGTTGATGTTAAATCGGGTCATTTTTCAAGACAGGCTGCTGCATTTGTGAAAAAACGTTTTATCTTTGCGTGGAAGATTGATACATTTTAATGAGCACGTCATCGGTTACCGGATCAATGAGTGGTGAAGAGTTGAATATTTTTAAATTGTATACAGATTTTGACATACCTAATTAAACATATGTTAATCAGAGCATTGTGCACGTGCACATAAAAGTGTTACCTGACAATTATGCCATTTTAAATATATAAGACATTGCGGATCAAGCCACAACAGAGATAAACGAGTTATAACACCATGCATCCGTGCACGTACACACTAGTAAGGAGAAATATTAAATATCTAAATGTCGTAATAAAGTATCTAATATTGGCAGTAACAAACGAGAGTTCATACCTAATTTTACAAACAAATAGAGATAATCTTATGCGAGACACGTAAATGATTGAGAATTATTAACAGATCAGATGAATTATACATCTAAAAAGAATTACTTGTTTAATCTAATCAAATCAGAGAATGAAAAGAAAAATTTCGAATCTTATGAGAGGAATATGTCTCACCCTGTTGTGCGCATTTTCCTTAATTGACTGCCGGGTGGAAGATGAACTTCGTCCGGATGCACATGGATCCCTATTGGAGTGACGATCCGAGCAAACCATCTGTTCGTTACGAAGGACATGAGCGTTTTTCAACCGCTCGTTTCAAGAAATACCTGGATGAGGTGTTCATCCCGATGGCAAAATTTGCCAATGACAAAGGGTTGTACGTGGTGTTTCGACCACCCGGTGTCTCCCCTGAGAAAATTGCCGTGGGAGATGATTACAACCTGTTTCTGGAAGAGGTGTGGAGCATCGTATCAGCACACCCACAGATCAAAAACAACAACGGCATCATGTTCGAATTGGCGAATGAGCCCATCAACATACTTGGTCCTGACGGCACCTATTCCAGCAGCGGACAGGGACATTTCGACCGAATGAAAACATTCTGCCAACGTATTGTTGACAAGATAAGAGCCAACGCTGACAATATCATATGGGTGCCGGGGCTTGCCTACCAGTCATCCTTCAGTGGCTTTGCCAATAACCCTGTAGAGGGTAACAACATCGGTTATGCTGTTCATGCCTATCCCGGCTGGTATGGCAGCGACACCGAAGAAGCCAGTCCGGAATTGGGCGGCACAATGGGTGGTGGCTATGAAAGCTTTCAGCAAGGATGGAATGCACAGGTGAAACCTGTCGCAGACTTTGCACCTATAATGGTGACCGAAATGGATTGGGCACCGGCCAAATACGATGCCTCATGGGGAAAGAGTTTCACCGGCACGGTAGGTGGCCCCGGTTTTGGTGCCAACTTCAAGTACATTGCCGATATGACCGGAAACGTGAGCTGGCTGCTCTTCACCGAATGCCACCGGCTGGCGGCGTTCAATAACATACCTGGCTCACCGGGACAATACAGTTTCCTTAACGATCCGGAAGCTTGTCCATGGCCCATCTATCACTGGTTTAAAGAATATGCGAATCAGGGCTCATCCACTTCATCAGCTCTGGAGAAACTGGAACTTGTGGGTGTGGATGATGAACTTCCGATATTGACAGGAGGTGAACGCTACCTGATTGCTAAAGCTATATTTACCAACGGTTCTATCCGTCATGTCACCTCTGAAACGCGTTTTCAGGTATCCAATGAATCCATTCTCCGAATCGATGAGAATGGCATCATGCATGCGCTGAGAGACGGTACGGCAGTGGTTACAGCTTCCTACACATCTCCCAGTGGAGATACAGGTGAGGCTGTGGTCAATGTCAGAGCCACCACCTTCCCCCTCACAGCAGAGATGTTCAACCCTTCCATTTTTGAGGAGGGATCGTTCGACGAGGAGACCAAAACGCTGATTACCGGACAGTGGGGTTTTGGCGGATGGTGGTACAACAAGGGGGTAGACCTCTCCAGCTACCAATACCTAATTGCAGAATTGGGGAACAACAATGAATCGGGAGTATCATTCCGTCTCTTCGACGAAAACAACTACTGGTCGCAAGCGGCACTCTATGATTTTGGCAATGAGCGCCGTGTAATAGTTGACTTGCACAACATGCACAAGCAAGTTGGAGACCAACAGGTAAAACTGGATCCTACACATATCTATATCATCGGTTTCTGGTCTTCTGGGAACAAACCGATAGTCATTAAGAATGTATATCTTTCAGATACAACACCCTAATAAATTCAACATATGAAACGTATTTTTGCAACAACAATTTTGCTACTCTGCCTATTTTCGCTCTCTACCAGCATAGCGTCTGAAGGTGAGAATAAAAAGGCAACCAATCCGATCATCTGGGCCGATGTACCCGACGTGGCCATGGTAAGAGTGGGTGACACATACTACATGAGCAGCACCACCATGCACATGAGCCCGGGATTGCCGATCATGAAATCGAAAGACCTTGTTAACTGGAGACTTGTCAGTTATGCCTATGACACCATTGCCGACAACGAAAAGCTGCGCCTGGAAAATGGAAATAACGCCTATGGTGCCGGCTCATGGGCCAGCAGCATTCGTTTCCACAATGGACTCTTCTACGTCTCCACCTTTTCAGCCACATCCGGTAAAACACATGTTTTTACAACCGACAACATCGAAAAAGGGGAGTGGAAAGAAAAGAGTTTTACACCTGTCCTACATGACCACACCCTCTTCTTTGATGAAGACGGTAGGGTTTACATGATCTACGGCGCGGGAGACATCCGCATAGCCGAACTTACTCCGGAACTAACAGGCCTCAAGGAGGGGGGAATACACGAAGTGATCATACCCAATGCCAGCAAGGTGGCCTCTGAAAAAGTAGGACTCCCGGCAGAAGGATCTCAGATGGTCAGACACAATGGTTACTATTATCTCTTTAACATCACTTGGCCACCAAACGACATGCGGACGGTAATTGTGCACAGGGCAAAAAATATTGAAGGTCCCTACGAGGGCAAGCTCCTGCTCAGGGACAGAGGTATCGCCCAGGGAAGCATTATCGACACACCGGAAGGAGAGTGGTATGCCTATATGTTCCGCGATTACGGTGCAGTGGGTAGAATCCCGTACCTGATGCCGATGAAATGGGAGAATGATTGGCCAGTGCTGGGAATAGATGGTGCTGTGCCCGATACACTAGATATTCCGGCATCAGAAGAGCAAGGAGTATGGGGCATCGTGGCATCTGATGAGTTCAACCGGATGCCTGATGATGAGCCGCTGCCCCTCTACTGGCAATGGAACCACAACCCTGACAACCGTTTCTGGTCGCTCACCGATTCTCCGGGATACCTCAGGTTCACCAGCGGAAGAATTGACAACTCCCCCCTACAGGCAAGAAACACGCTGACCCAACGCACCTTTGGGCCAGAAAGTGCAGCTTCCACTTTCGTGGAAGTTACGCAAATGAAAAACGGTGATTATGCTGGCATGATTGCACTGCAAAGAAGATATGCCTTTGTTGGTGTAAAAAAGGATAACGACAGTTATTCTGTGGTGATGATCAACGGTGCAGGAGATGAGCCTGTAGAGGTTGCATCCATACCGTTGAACCAGAACGGTGTGCATCTGAAGATTGAATGTGATTTCAAAAATCGTACGGACAAAGCAAGATGCTATTACAGCTTCGATGGCGTGACTTGGGAACCCATTGGCAACACGCTGCAAATGGCATATACCCTCCCCCATTTCATGGGTTACCGCTTTGGATTGACATATTATGCCACCAAGGAAGCAGGAGGATATTCCGAATTCGACTACTACAGAGTTGAAGATCGTATCACAGAAGAATAGTCGGCACCCAATAATTTATCTCGGCTGTTGAATCTGTCAACAGACAATCCAATAATATGAAAAATAAACTGTTATTGTTATTCTGTATTTTAAGTTGTATGCATCTGACCAATTGCACATCTGCAGCCCTTTTACCTAGGGACAAAGGGGCATTTGAAACCGGTGAATACCGTAATCTCCTTGCCGAGATGGGTTACAAAAAGAAAGAGATCAATGCAAGGTTGGATCAGATTTTTACAAACCTGTTTGAGGGTCCACAAAAGATCTACTTTGAAACCGGTGACTCAATGGCATACATCTCAGACATCAAGAACAACGATGTTCGTTCAGAAGGCATGTCATATGGCATGATGATTGCCGTACAGTTGGATAAGAAGGAAATGTTCGACCGTCTCTGGCGATGGTCAAGGCACCATATGCAACATCGTGAAGGTGCATTGAAAGGTTACTTCCGCTGGAGCTGCGATATTGACGGAACACCCAACTCACAAGGACCAGCTTCCGACGGTGAGTTGTATTTCATCACATCGCTTATTTTCGCTTCCAACCGATGGGGCAATGAGACCGGTATCGATTACCTCTCAGAAGCACAGTTCATCCTGAACAGCTCCATGGATAAAACAGGAGAGGATGGTGTCACACCATTGATTCATCCTGAACATCAGCTGATCACATTTGTACCTACCGGTTATGGTGCCGGGTTCACTGACCCCTCGTATCATCTTCCTGCCTTCTATGAAGTGTGGGCACGCTGGGCGGAAGACGGAAGAGCCGACTACTGGAGGGAATGTGCACGCAAAAGTCGTGAATACCTTCAGAAGGCTATTCATCCTGAAACAGGACTGAATCCTGATTACAGTCATTATGACGGATCACTTCTCAACAGCCGACACATCATCGGTGATGCCTTTCGATTCGATTCATGGCGTGTACCGATGAACATTGCCCTCGATTACAGCTGGGCATGCGTAGATCAGGAGTGGCAGCAGCAATATGGCCACAACATCCAGAACTTTCTCTATGCACAGGGTATTGATCAGTTTGTGGACCAATACAACGTGGACGGTACTGCAGTGACCGAAATACTTGGTGCTGGGGGCTATCAGAAACTGCGCCATTCACTGGGACTCGTATCCTCCGCGGCAGCCATATCACTTGTATGTTCGCATGAGAAGAGCCGTGAATTTGTAGATCATTTTTGGAACAGCAAGCATGAAGCCTATGAGGATGGTTATTTCGATGCCTATTACGATGGACTGTTACAGATCTTTGCTTACATGCACCTGAGTGGCAACTACCGGATCATATTCCCACAAAATTAACAATAGAAGTTAGATGCTTATGAAACGAAGAAGAATCATATTCATCCTGTTAGCAGCTTTAAGCTGTATCAGCTTTACGCTGACAGGGGCAGAAAAGTTCATCACCACACAGCAGCAGAACAACAACCTGGTGCTTTTTAGTGGCGACAGAAGAGCGGATATCCTTCTTTTCCCGGGTTCAGACAAGGGGATTGAGCGAGCGGTCAACGACCTGCAAACAGATTTTAGACAGGTAACCGGTCATCAGCCCGAAGTGCTGTTAAACGTCACTCCCACCAAGATGCCACTGATCATCATCGGTACCCTTGGCACCCATTCAGCAGTGGATGCGCTTGTAGCACAAAATAAATTTGACGCATCGAATCTGCAGGGGAAGCGGGAGATGTTTGTGATAGAATCGATCACCAGTCCCTTTGATGGTATTGCGGAAGCCATTGTGATAGCCGGTAGCGACAAGAGGGGAACCATTTACGGTATCTATGAGCTCTCAGAACAGTTGGGTGTTTCACCGTGGTATTACTGGGCAGATGTGCCTGTTGAAAAACAAGAAAATCTCTACTTTCAAAAAGGGAGTTACACTGATGGAGAGCCAGCAGTGACTTACCGCGGAATCTTCCTCAATGACGAAGCACCGGCATTGAGCGGCTGGGCTGATGCCACCTTTGGTGGGTTCAACAACAGTTTCTATGAAAAGGTATTTGAATTGATACTGCGACTGAGAGGCAACTATCTCTGGCCGGCAATGTGGGGCAGTGCCTTTTATGATGATGACCCTCAAAACGGTGTATTGGCAAACGAGATGGGAATCATCATGGGCACCTCACACCATGAACCGATGGCGATGGCACAGACCGACTGGCACCGGTATGTGGAACGAAACAACCTTTCGAACATCTGGGATTACAACAAAAATGCCAAAACACTCCAACAATCCTGGCAATATGGTATTGAACGAAGTCGCGACTGGGAGAAGGTGGTAACCGTTGGCATGCGTGGTGATGGTGACGAAGCAATGGAGGAGGGAGTAAACATCGCCCTGTTGGAAAAGATCGTGGCAGATCAGCGAAAAATTATCAGTAAGGTCACCGGTAAAAAAGCGGAGCAGACACCACAAGTGTGGGCCCTGTACAAAGAGGTACAGGATTATTATGACCACGGGATGCGGGTGCCGGATGATGTGACGCTCCTTTACTGTGATGACAACTGGGGGAACATCCGTAAGCTACCCAACATTGAAGCCAAACCGAGAAAAGGGGGTTACGGCATTTATTACCACTTCGACTATGTAGGTGCTCCCCGCAATTCAAAATGGATCAACATCAACCCCATTCAGCGGGTATGGGAACAAATGAACCTTGCCTATTCACATGGTGTAGACAGACTCTGGATCGTGAATGTGGGAGACCTCAAACCGATGGAGTACCCCATCAGCTTCTTTCTCGATATGGCCTGGGATCCCGAACAATTTAATCCCCACAACCTGGAGGAACATACCAAAGAGTGGGCTGCACAACAATTTGGCGCAACCTATGCAGAAGAGATTGCCCGAATTCTCACCCTCTATGCGAAATTCAACCGAAGGGTGACCCCGGAAATGCTGAACGAAAAGACATACAGCCTGGAGAACTATGGTGAGTTTGAAAGTGTAGTGAACGACTATCGCTCCCTCGCGTTGGATGCTTTCCGTATATATGGGCAACTACCGGTAAAGCATAGGGATGCTTACTACCAGCTGGTGCTCTATCCTGTAAATGCCTGTAGCAATCTATATGAGATGTACTATGCCGTGGCAATGAACCGGAAACTGGCGGATAAAAAAGATCTTCGAGCAAACCAATATGCCGACCAGGTGAAAGAGTGCTTTACACGCGACTCGTTGTTACAGGTAGAATACAACACGGTCATTGCAGATGGCAAATGGTCGCATATGATGGACCAGACCCGTATCGGTTATACCTCATGGCAACAACCGCCACGCAACATCATGCCACGTGTTACCTACATCTCACCGGAAAAAGCAGCTGTTGAAAAGATCTTCATTGAACAAGACGGATATGTTTCCATTGAGGCGGAGAATTATATTCGTCACAATGAGACTGGTAGCATCCATTGGGCGACAATTCCTCACTTTGGGAAAACCCTGTCTGGTGTCACCACTTTGCCACAAGAAGAATATCCCACATCGGAAGAGGAGATATTCCTGGAGTATGACATCCTCTTTGAGAAAGCAGGAGAAATAGAGGTGCAACTGTTGTTGGCCCCCACCCTCAACTTCAACGACAACAAGGGATTGCGCTACGAGATATCCTTCAACGGGGATGCGCCACAACAAGTCAACTTCAACGGTCATTATCGTGGTGAACTGGGAAGATGGCAGGCGGAGCATATCATTCGGTCGGGCACCCGTCATACCATCACTGAGCCGGGCATTCATACCCTTCGCTATCGTGTACTGGATCCGGGAATCGTATTGCAAAAGATCGTAATCGATACGGGAGGGTTGAAACCCAGCTACCTTGGGCCCCCGGAAAGCAGTCGCAGGAGTGCTGCTAATTTGAAGAAATGAGATAGGAAAACAGAACAGACAATATTGTAACACTAAATAACTAAAACATTGATGAAAGATTTACGATTCACTGCAAAAAAAGAGAAACTGACGATGCTCTGCATGGCATTTTTTCTCTTAGCTACACTTATGGTGAGGGGGCAACAGAATCCTACCCCACCCTACAGTCCCAAAGAAAAATTCGTACACCAGGGAGCCGGCAATCCCTATCTGCCGCTCTGGGAGCATCTTCCCGATGGGGAACCACGTGTGTTTGAAGACCCGGACAATCCGGGTAAATACCGTGCCTACATCATCGGCTCACACGACTTGCGACTTACCAGTTACTGTGGACCGGACATCAGAATGTGGTCGGCACCTGTGGAAGACCTCTCCCAATGGCGTGACGAGGGCGCAATCTTCACCTACCAGGTGGATGATCAGTGGGATGTGATGTATGCCCCCGACCTGGTAGAGGTCAGAAAAAAGGATGGTACGAAAGAGTATTATCTCTATCCTCACAGCCGTGGTCCGCGCAGAGAAGCGATGGTAGCCAAGGGCAACCGGCCTGATGGGCCCTTCACCCCCATCAACCTGACCGAAGATGGCAGAAGTACCATTCCTGGAAGCATCCTGGGTTTTGATCCGGCCGTCTATATTGAATATGTAACCGATCCTGCCGATCCCGATTATGAGATAGGTTTCAGGGCATACGGATACTGGGGATTCCAGCGATCGCTGGCTGCACAGTTGGATCAGAACACCATGTACTCCCTCAGACCTGGCACCGAGGTAATCAGCTACTTCATTCCCGCCAGTGCCCGATATGGTATGATCCGCGATCCGGAGGGCACTCAATACCCACAGATCTATCCGGATCAGGACCTCAAGACATTCAACTTCTTTGAAGCATCCTCTATCCGTAAGGTGGGGAACAAATATGTTACTGTATTCAGTGGTTATTCAGGTCCCGAGTATGGTGTAGGCAGCTCCAACTCCACGTTGCGTTATGCCGTTGGCGACTCACCGTTGGGTCCCTGGAGAAGCGGAGGAGTACTGGTCGACTCAAGAGCTCCGGTACTGAATCGCGATGGATCGGCAATTGAGACATCTTATGCCGGACACAATACCCACGGCAGTATCGAACTGATCAATGACCAGTGGTATGTCTTTTACCACAGGCCACCTCGCGGCTTCGGTTTTGCACGCCAACCGATGGTAGCTCCCATCAAGGTAGAATGGGATGAAAAACCGGTATCGGAAGGGGGAATGGTTACCATCAGTGCCTACGATCCCTACGCGAACGATCAAAAATGGAGTGCCAAAGACAGTAATGGAAAAGAATATAAGGGTGCAGAAGTAACCTCAGAAGGATTTCATATCTATGGACTTGATCCCTATCAATACTACTCTGCCGGCTATGCTTCCTACCTTTCCGATATCAGTATCCAGCAGGATGCATGGGATATCTGGAACAATCACATGCCAATCGGCAATGTGAAGGATGGTCATGTAATAGGATATAAATACTTCGGTTTTGGCGGTCTTAAAAAAGACACCAAAGGGTTGAAAGCATTCAAGGGAAGCAAAAAAGGGAACAAAACGGCATTCAACCTTTTCCTGACACCCAAGACATCGAAATCTTTCAAAGTGAATGTATGGCTCGACGGTCCCTGGAAAAATGAAGCCTGGAAAGGAACGAAGATCGGTGAGATCCTTGTTCCTGCAAATTCATCACAGGAAACGACACAGTTTACCATCGATGTATCCAAGTATGTGGATCACCTCGACCGGAAACATGCAATCTTCCTTGTAGCAGAGGGTGATAAATCAACTGAACTTTTCGATTTGATCGGACTCGGCTTCAGTTCAAAAAAGAAGAAAATTGCTCCTCCAGTAGTTCCAACCGTGACCATTGCCGTCAACGGTAAGGAACTTGAATTGCCGAAACATCCGGTAAGATCGACAAACGCCAACGGAATTGTAGGATATAACCTCTATGAAGCCACCTGTGAGCTTCCCGCAGGATCAACAACGCCTACTGTCACGGCCTCAGCTGACAACAAGAAGGTGAAGGTGAACGTGATTCAGGCAGATTCTCCTTCTGGGATTGCAAAGGTGGAATTTGACTTCAACGGAGTTGTGAAGACTTATCAGATTCAATTCGAGACACAAAAGGAAGAGATGCATGTCTATCTCTGTCTTGGCCAATCGAACATGGAGGGCCATGTTCGATTCAAACCGGAAGATACCACTGGTATCGATGATCGCTTCATGGTGTTGCAGTCAGTTGACTGTCCTGATCTGGGACGAGTAAAAGGAGAGTGGTACAAAGCCATACCTCCCTTGGTACGTTGCCATACCGGTTTGGGACCGGTTGATTTCTTCGGCAGGAAAATGACGGCTGAATTGCCCTCCCACATCAAGGTGGGAGTAATCAATGTAGCTGTGGGTGGCTGTAAGATTGAGCTTTTCGACAAGGAGAACTTTCAGGATTATGTTGCCACCTCACCCAACTGGCTGAAAAACATGGTTGCGGAGTATGATGGAAATCCATATCAGCGTTTGGTGGATATGGCACTAGTAGCCCGCCAAAACGGAGGTGTAATTAAAGGAATCCTTCTACATCAGGGTGAATCAAACACCGGTGAGAAGGAGTGGCCACTGAAGGTAAAAAAAGTATATGACAGTCTGTTGAAAGATGTGGGGCTGGCTCCCAACTCCGTTCCATTGCTGGCCGGAGAGGTGGTGCATGCCGACCAGGGAGGTGTCTGCGCATCGATGAATGAGATAATCCAGACACTGCCTGAGGTAATACCCAACAGCCATGTCATCTCTTCTGCCGGTTGTAAAGATGGGCCAGACAATCTTCACTTCTCTACCGAAGGATACAAGATGTTGGGCGAGCGATATGCCGATCAAATGCTCTCCATCCTGAACAAGTGAATTCATGATAATTTGTGTAATACCTAAGAATTGAAATGTCACACTGTAAAACTGTTTTACTGATTGCCTGCTGGTTGATGCTCCTGTCGTTCACCACCATACCCCAGTCTCAAATGCAGGATACCGGGAAAGGAGTGATGATCGAGACCGACGGGGGCATACTACGTCTCATTCCACAAAATGAGCGTACCATCCGTGTCACTTTCAAGAAATCGGAAACGCAACTCTACCCGGAGGAGTTAATTTACAGCAAACAGGTGACAACACCCCACTACAGGGTCACTGAAGATGATGCGTTGATAAGGATGGAGCTGGAGAAGATTGTTGCCATTTTCAACCGGGAGAAAGGAACACTCTGTTTTACCGATCAGCACGGAACATTACTGCTGAGAGAAAAAGCAGGGGGACGCATCATGAGGGCAGACACGCTGGACAATCTATTGGTCTACAAGGTAACACAACGATTTCACTCCCCTCCCAATGAATATCTATTCGGTACCGGTCAGTTCCAGGACGGACAACTGAACATCAGAGGATTGTCTCGCCGGCTCACACAGGTGAACAGTCAGATAGCCATACCCTTCATCCTCTCCAGCAAAGGGTATGGTCTACTCTGGAACAACTACGGGCTCACCGACCTCAACCCAGCAGAGGATGTACTGCCACTACAACGTAATGATGAACAGGGTGAACGCATTACAGTTGACGCCACCGGTACCAGCGGTAACAGAAAGGAGACAAGGCAGATGAACCGATTCTCCGGTACACTGACGCTTCCCGCAGCCGGCAGCTATGCCTTGATGCTCGATGTGGGCCAGTCAATGGCTCGCAAGCATCACCTGGTGATTGACGGCGACACACTGGTAAATGTGAACAACATCTGGCTGCCACCCACCACCTCACTCATCGCAGAGCTGTCCGCAGGCACCCATCAGGTCATCGTGGAGGGAGAAGCACAGGACCGGCCGCAGCTTTTCTGGAGAGCCGTCACCAATGAGACCATCCTCTCCTCACCGGTGGCAGAGGCACTCGATTATACCATCTTTTCCGGGAGTGGTGATGAGGTGATTGCCAGCTACCGTGATTTGACCGGAGCGGCACCAATGCTGCCGCACTGGGCATTTGGTTACATCCATTGCCGGGAGCGTTACCACACACAAGAGGAGCTGCTCGAGAACGCCCGTACCTTCCGAGAAAGGGGGCTCCCTGTCGACGTGATCGTGCAGGACTGGCAATACTGGGGTAAGTATGGCTGGAATGCCATGCGTTTTGATGAGGATCGTTATCCTGACCCGGCAGAAATGGTACGTCAGCTTCATGCAATGAACATGCGAATGATGATCTCTGTGTGGTCGAAAATTGATAAGCAGTCGGAGGTAGGCAAAGAGATGTACGATAAGGGTTATTATATAGCTGGTAGCGACTGGATTGATTTCTTCAACCCCAAAGCGGCTGCTGCCTACTGGGAGCAGTTTTCGGCGAAGATGCTCCCTTACGGCATTGATGCCTGGTGGCTGGATGCCACAGAGCCGGAGAATGATGATCTGCAACACCGAAAAATACTTAATGGCACCCTGCCGGGTGAACTACTGCGCAATGTATACCCACTCTATGTGAACAGGACGGTTTATGAAGGATTGCGAAAGGATGATCCCGGACGGCGGGTCTTTATCCTTACACGCAGTGCCTTTGCCGGCATGCAGCGCTATGGCACCGCTACCTGGTCGGGTGATGTGGGTCACGACTGGGAGACAATGCGTCGTCAGATCGCCGCGGGGCTGGGTCAGATGAGCACGGGCCTACCCTGGTGGACGTACGATGCCGGTGGCTTCTTCCGGCCAGCAGACCAGTATACCAATCCCGACTTTCACGAGCTCTTTATCCGCTGGTTTCAGACCGCAGCCTTCTTTCCTCTATTGAGGGTACATGGCTATATGAGCAATACCGAACCCTGGCGATATGGTGAAGCAGTTGAACAAGTGGTGTCGCAGACCCTCGATTTACGATACCGATTGCTCCCCTATATCTATTCGGAAGCATCGCGAGTCAGCATGAACGGCTCCACCTTGATGCGTCCGCTGGTGATGGACTTTGCCGATGACCCAAAAGCGCTGGAACAAAAAAATCAATTCATGTTTGGCCCCTCTCTCCTGGTGGCACCTGTCACCGAACCGGGAGTAAAACAGTGGTCACTCTATCTTCCCAAACAGGAGAAAGGATGGATCGATTTCCGAAGCGGAGTGAAATTTGAGGGAGGTAGAATAATGGACGTTCCTGTCGATCTCACCGCCATTCCACTTTTTGTCAGGGCCGGTTCCATCATTCCGATGGGCCCTGACAAACAATTCACATCTCAGTCATCTGGCGAACCAATGGAGATACGTATTTATCCGGGTGCAGATGCATCCTTCACCCTCTATGAGGATGAAGGCGACAATTATCAATATGAAAAAGGCATCTTCAGCTCCATTGAAATGAAATGGGATGATGCGGCTGCAACTTTAACTATCGGAACACGTAAAGGCACTTTCCCTGGAATGGAGAAGAGCCGCACCTTTCGTCTGCTAGTGGTGAAGCCGCGAACAGAGAAGAACGAAACAGTTACAATCAACTATAACGGAAAGCGAAAAGAAATCACATTACTTGATAAAAAAGAGAGATAATGCAACGAATAATATATCTGGCAATCTTGCTCAGCTTCACCATTTCCTGCCAATCAGGCCTAAAACCACTCACTTCTCCAAACGGCAAGATCAGGGTAGAGGCAAGCAATACAGTAGGTCAACCCACACTGACCATCACCTACAACGATGCCGGTAGCAGCTACACACTCTTCGACAATCTGCTCACAGGGCTTAAAACAGATAGACGGAACCTGACAGACAGCATGAAGCTTGTATCTGTCACATCACCGGTGGAGATTGTTGAGGAGTATACAATGATTACTGGCAAAAAAAGTGATTGCAGCAACCACGGATTTGAATGCACATACAGTTACGAAAATCCGAAGGGAGAAAAGTTGGATCTCGTTGTTCGCACTTATGACGATGGGGTGACTTTCCGTTATCGGTTTAACAGCTTTAATGATGGAGAAAATATCATGGAGGAGGCCACAACCTACCCGATTGCTGAGGGCATCAGACGGTGGAACCAGCCGTTAAAGATCGACTATGAAGGCTTCTATACCCCCACCCAAAGCGGGATATCCGAACGGGATCCACGCTCAGGACACATCAATACCAACTGGTCCTATCCGCTACTGTTGGAGCCGGTTGACTCTGTCTTTGTATTGATTACCGAAGCCAACATCCAACGCAATCGGTGTGGATCATATCTTAGCAATGCTGCCGACAGCAGTGCCAACCGACTGCAGTTCGCAGATAAGCTACTGCCCGTAACGGGCAGCTGGGAGTCACCCTGGAGAGTACTGATTATTGGAACGCTGGCAGATGTTGTGGAATCGACCCTGGTTACTGATGTTTCCGAACCTTCGAAGGTTTCCGATACAAGCTGGATTTTCCCGGGTCCCGCAGCATGGATCTACTGGGCACACAACAACGGTTCAAACGATTTTCAAAAGGTTAAAGAATATATAGACCTGGCTGCAGAGATGCAGTGGCCTTACAATCTGATTGACTGGAAATGGAATGAGATGGGTAACGGCGGCACTGTCAACGATGCAGTCCAATATGCCGCAGAAAAGGAGATCAAAACGTTGTTATGGTACAACTCTTCAACCAGCTGGAATGGTGAAGGGGCACCAGGTCCCCTGTTTGTATTGAACGGAAAAGAGAGCAGACTCAATGAATACCGTAAACTGAACGATATGGGCGTGTCAGGGATCAAGGTTGACTTCTTTAACGGTGACGGGCATGAGGAGATGAATTACTACCTGGACTTGCTGGAAGATGCCATCGACGCTCAACTGCTCATCAACTTCCATGGTGCAACATTGCCACGTGGATGGCAGCGTACATATCCCCATATGATGACCGTGGAAGCAGTGTATGGTGCAGAGTGGTACAACAACCGGCCTATACTGACAGAAAGAGCAGCGCGACACAACGCGACGCTTCCCTTTACCAGAAACGTAGTCGGACCGATGGATTACACTCCCGGCACCTTCAGCGACTCACAGCACCCTCACATCACTTCCCACGGCCATGAGCTGGCACTGACCGTTTTATTCGAGTCGGCACTACAACACATGCCGGATCGTCCCGAATCCTATCTTTCTCTTCCCGAACCAGTCAGGGAGTTTCTCTCCGGGCTACCCACGGCATGGGATGAGACAAAACTACTGAACGGTTACCCGGGTGAATCGGTGGTGTTGGCACGGCGTAAAGGGGATAACTGGTTTGTGGCTGGTATTAACGGCACCGATGAGCCTCTTTCGTTGACACTCCCACATCTCTTACTCGACGGAACACATGACACGATTACCCTATTTAGGGATGGAGTTGATCAGAGAAGTTTTGCAATTGAAGAAGCATCAGCACTCTCAGATTTCCCTGAAACGATTAAGGTGGAATGTCTTCCCCGCGGCGGTTTTGTAGCAATTATCAATTAATTTGAACAACATCAGTTATGAACAGGATACCATTCTTTGTCACGTTACTTCTTTTCATGTATTCTCTACATCTCCCGGCACAGGATTTAAAACTGTGGTACGACACACCGGCGAAGGTGTGGGAGGAAGCACTCCCCCTTGGAAACAGCAGGCTGGGAGCAATGGTTTATGGCAATCCCGCGGAGGAGGAGATACAGCTTAACGAGGAAACCCTTTGGGGCGGATCACCCCACCGAAACGACAACAAGAATGCGTCCGGTGCGCTAAAGGAAGTACAGGATATGATCTTCCGAAAAGAGTATGGTGAAGCCGACAAACGAATCAATGAGACCTTTTTCGGTGGGCCACACGGCATGCCCTACCAGACAGCCGGCAGTCTGATCCTCCAATTTGAGGGTCACAGCAATTGGCAGGAATACTATCGTGAGCTAGACCTGGAAAAGGCAGTTGCCACCACCCGCTATAAAGTGAACGGTGTCACCTACAAACGTGAGTTATTCTCCTCTTTTGCCGATGATGTGATTGTACTGCGGTTGACAGCCGACAAAAAGAATAGTATCTCATTTGAAGCTGTCTATCGCAATCCGGCACAACATACCATCACGAAGAGAGATGACAGACTGGTGCTGAGAGGAGTTGGTATCGACCATGAAGGAGTCGAAGGGAAAATCGAATATGAGATACAGACATTAGTCAGACAGATTGGTGGAACAGTGGAGGTAAGTGAAGATAAGATTCGTATCAGCAATGCATCGGAAGCGATTCTATACCTCTCAATTGGCACCAGCTTCAGAGATTATCAAACTCTTGACAAGGATCCTGCCGCAGTGGCCACAGACCTGCTGAATGCGGCACTCACAAAACAATACAGCAAGGCCCTCAAAAAACATAGTGAGATTTATGCCCGGCAGTTCCACCGCTTCAGTCTTCACTTGGGACAAGAGGCTGACACCCAGAATCTGACCACCACACAGCGAATTGCATCTTTTAAAGAAACAGAGGATCCTGCACTGGTGACGTTGCTTACACAGTTCGGCCGTTACCTGTTGATTTCTTCCTCGCAGCCGGGAGGACAACCAGCAAACCTTCAGGGGATCTGGAACAACAGCACCCACCCTGCATGGGACAGCAAGTATACACTCAATATAAATGCAGAGATGAATTACTGGCCAGCAGAGGTGACCAATCTCACGGAAACACATACTCCTCTCTTCCGGATGATAGAGGAACTGAGTCAAACAGGAAAGGAGACCGCAAGTAGCATGTACAATGCTGACGGATGGGTGGTGCACCACAACACCGATATCTGGAGGATCACTGGGCCAGTCGACTTTGCAGCAGCCGGGATGTGGCCAACCGGTGGTGCATGGCTCTGCCAGCACCTATGGGAACACTATCTTTTCACTGGCGACAAAGTCTTCCTGGAGAAATATTTCCCAGTGATGAAGGGTGCTGCCGACTTTTTTCTCTCCACCTTAGTCCCACATCCCGACAATGGGTGGATGGTGGTCAGTCCATCGGTATCACCTGAGCATGGCCCTGTGACAGCCGGCACTACCATGGACAATCAGCTGCTGTTCGACCTATTTACCCGTACTGCCGCAGCAAACGACCTGATAGGGAATGATCCGGAGTACAGCAGACAACTGCGTGACATTACCGACAAACTGGCACCAATGCAGATAGGTAAACATGCACAGTTGCAGGAGTGGCTTGAGGATATAGATGACCCTAAAAACGAACACCGACATGTGTCGCACCTCTATGGACTTTACCCCGGGAACCAGATATCCCCCTACTCTACACCGGCACTATTTAATGCTGCCAGACAGTCACTAATTTATCGTGGCGATCAGGCTACCGGATGGTCCATTGGCTGGAAGGTGAACCTATGGGCACGTCTCCTGGATGGTAATCATGCCTATCGTATCATCCAAAACATGCTGACACTAGCCGGTAACGGACCATTGAGAAACGGACGTACCTATCCCAACCTATTTACGGCACACCCACCCTTTCAGATTGACGGCAACTTCGGTCTGACAGCCGGTGTGGCGGAAATGTTGCTTCAGAGTCACGATGAGGCAGTACACCTGTTGCCGGCACTGCCGGAGAGGTGGGAGAGTGGATCAGTGAAGGGTATAATTGCCCGTGGAGGATTCGAAGTAGCTATGGATTGGACAAATGGCACATTGCACGAAGCCACTTTCATCTCGCAACTAGGAGGGAATCTGCGCATACGCTCTTATGTCCCACTGGAAGGAAAAGGACTCAAACCGGCATCAGGAGAAAATCCCAATCCCGTCTTTCAAAAGGAAGAAATGAAAACACCCCTGATAAGTGATGAGATTGTTGATAATGAAAGGAATGAACTCCTAAAGGTCTATGAGTATGATTTGCAAACCAAAGTGGGTAAACGATATCATATCAGGAAAAAGTAGAAGGGTGACATCAACAACATATTCCTAACAAAAAACACAAAGCCATGAAACAGTTTTTATTCAGCACCCTGTTGCTGATCTTATTTCAGATTAATCTCTCTGCCCAGAACGCCGGCAGTAAAAGTAATAAGCAACCTCTCTACCTCAATACAGCCTACACGTTTGAGGAAAGGGCGGCCGATCTGGTTTCACGTTTGACACCGGAAGAAAAGCAAACGCTGCTGGGGAATACCATGTCTCCGGTACCCCGACTGGGGATCAACAAGTATGATGTCTGGGGCGAGGCACTGCACGGGGTGGTAGGCAGAAACAACAATGCCGGGATGACAGCCACCTCATTTCCCAATAGCATTGCCGTGGGCAGTACTTGGGATCCGGAGCTAATCAGAAAAGAAGCCTCAGTGATTGCAGATGAAGCCCGTGGTTTCAATAACGAACGGATCTTCACCCTCACCTACTGGTCTCCTGTCATCGAACCGGCCAGAGATCCCCGCTGGGGTCGTACTGCAGAGAGTTATAGTGAAGATCCTTTCCTGGTCTCCGCACTGGCCAGCGGCTTTGTGAGAGGGATGATGGGTGATGATCCCCGTTACCTTAAAACGGTACCTACCGGCAAACACTACATCGCCAACAACAGTGAATATAACCGCCATAATGGCAACTCTGAGTTGGATGAACAGGATATGCGTGAGTACTACCTCACCCCCTACAAAGCTCTGATAGAAAAGGACAATCTCCCCTCCATCATGACGGCATACAACGCCGTAAACGGAGTACCGGTGTCCGCCAGCATATTTCTTGTAGACTCCGTTGCCAGAAAAACATATGGCATGAATGGATATGTGACGGGCGATTGTGGAGCCATCTCCGACATCTTCCAGGGACATCATTTTCTTAAAGATGGAGTGGAGGCAACTGCAGCTGGTTTGAAGGCCGGAGTTGACTCTGACTGCGGTGGAGAATACCAGAGTAATGCACTGGAAGCTCTACAACTAGGCCTAATCACCATGACAGATATTGACAGGGCATTAATTAATATGATGACCATCCGCATGCGGCTGGGCGAGTTTGATCCTCCCGCTATCGTCCCCTACTCCAGACTCAGACCGGATATCATCAACGATCCTGCACACAACGATCTGGCACTAGAAATTGCTACCAAAAGTCCCGTACTGTTGAAAAATGAATCGGTTGCATCTACCACCACAAAAGCGCTCCCATTACAAACCGCGAAGATCAGAAAGATTGCAGTCCTGGGACCACAGGCCGACAGGGTGGAGTTAGGTGATTACTCCGGTCCGGTTGAAGCCCACCTGAGCATCTCCCACCTGCAGGGACTGCGCGAATATATCGAACAACACAATCTTCCCATCGAGCTATTCCACGGTGAAGGAGGCAATACGAGTCGCAGAACTGATTTCCATACGCTGCGCAGCTTCACCACGCGCAGCAGCAGTGGTGATCGTAAAGAATACAAAGCCACCGATTTCGATGCTGCCGCTCCCGGCATCATCGCCACGGAACGGTTCGGCAATCCAACACTGCAGGGAATAAAGGATGGTGACTGGACAGCTTTTCACAACATTGACCTGACCCACTTGGATTCACTGATTTTACAACTCAACGTGGTACAGGGAGGTGGCACACTGGAAGTGCGTGTGGGTGCACCCACCGGTAACATTATTGCTTCACAGAGGGTTGAAAGTACCGAAGGTGAACGCACTTTTGGTAGAGGAATAACTCTTCCGGTAAAGGTGAACACTCTCGGTATCACGGGACCGCAGGATATCTACTTTGTGTTTCGCGAACCACAGGTAGAGTCAATTGACCCGGCGACACTGGAAAAGGTAGCCTCTGCTGATGTGGCGCTAATTTTCGTAGGCACTGACCAGAATACAGGCAGGGAAGAATCAGACCGATACTCCCTCTCACTACCTGGCAATCAGTTGCAGCTGATAGAGGCAGTGGCATCCGTTAACCCAAATACCATAGTGGTAATGCAGACCATGGGTATGGTAGAGGTGGAAGCCATCAAACAGAATCCGCATGTACCCGGATTGATCTACACTGGATACAATGGCCAGGCACAGGGAACAGCAATGGCTAAGATTCTGTTCGGAGAGGTTAACCCTGGCGGTAAGAGCAGCGTCACCTGGTATCGATCTGTAAATGATCTTCCTCCTTTGGGCGACTACTCCCTGCGGGGTGATGACCACAAAAACGGGCGTACTTACTGGTATTTCGACAAGGAGGTCTCCTACGAATTCGGATATGGACTCTCCTACACCACCTTTGACTATAGTGAGATCAACATCAGTAAAAAGGAAATTACACCCTATGACCGGATC
>Ga0209510_1001301_pt1 | contig 28864 bp, 47 predicted proteins | sample BiotimSIPDNA_FD_185749 | JGI IMG/M metagenome (GOLD analysis project Ga0209510, IMG submission 185749) | Anaerobic biogas reactor microbial communites from Washington, USA - Biogas_R1 time_0 SIP DNA (SPAdes) (version 2) | ecosystem: Engineered > Bioreactor > Anaerobic > Unclassified | place...
TTTAAATTATCAATTTGCAAATTATTGTCAGAAATTGATTTTGCTAATTGAGCTTTGTACTCGCCACCTGGAATATTTAAGAGTCGTAATGTAAGCTCGTTTTGTTGTTCTAGGTAAGAAATTTTATCTTTAGCAGCAGCTTGTTTTTCATCTAGCGATACTGTATTAGCTTCTATATCGTGCTTTGCTTGATTGTATATCGATTTACCAATAGCAGTGTCACTATTTTTATAGGTTTCTATTACGCCCTTATCTAATTCAGTACTTTCTTTTAATTGATCGTATGTATAATCGGCCATTACTTAGTATTTATGACCCTGCTCTTGGATTATAATTTTTCTCTAAATCTATCACGTCATATTCGTATTTGCTAGAATCTTTATATGCTTGCCAAGCAGTACGCCAATTATCTTGAATAGCATCAGATGTGTAATTTAGCTTACCAGCGTTGTCTTTCGAAATAATTACGACGTGACCAAATTCATTTTCGCCAGTTTTATCTTTCATTCTAACGATAAATGATTGACCATTTTGCAAATTATTCTTAGCAATATCAATATCAGTAAATGACTGATTTTTCTTTGTATTACTGTCGATATTTTCGACATTTTTACCCCAAGAGTTACCATTACCCATTGGAGTGTATGATGCAGTTTGGTCACCTTGTAAAGTTCTAAGTAATGCGTAAGACCAAGAAACGCCAGCTGCACAAACATGCTGAGCTTTATCTGTAAAGAATTCTTTACCATCTTGAGCAAGAGGTTTTGCACTACGCACCCATTCGCCAATTGTTGCTAATGTAGGTGTCATGTACTTTTCACCTTTTTGTTTTGCCCATTCTTTATATTGTGTCGCCAAATCTGCAAAATTACTATTCTTAAAGCGTTTATAAGCATCATTTGATGCGCTTTCAATAAAGTTATCAAGTGATTTAACAAGATTCTTAGAATTTTCCCAGAATTTTTCAAGTAATTCTGTAACATTTACTACACTTGGTTCAGTTGCTGTAACTGCACTTGTATCAACTGTGTAAGTTAACACTGGAACTGACAAAAACGTCAATTTCAAAGTAGCAACAGAAGGACTTTCGCTATTTCTATTGTAATTTGGTTCAGTATTTTCAATTAACTTGCAGTAGTAATATTTAACTGCAGTTGTATTATAATTTGCTCTTTGCGCAGATTTAGTGTTAGGACGTGTTAAATCCAAATTGTAAGTATCGTATTCGTATAAACGAATGAAGATACCTGCATGAACGTTAGTCCATACAGGTATTTCTTTAGGTGTGACTAAATTTCCGCTTAAAGCGGCTAATAATTTGAAGGAAATTAGACAATCATCTGTATCTTCAAACGTTACTGTCAATCTAATATCGTTAGTATCGTAAATCGGAATTGGAAAATCGAAATGACCATAGTTCTTGATATTAGGAGTAATAGAGAACTTTGGTTGAGTTACAGCTACTACTGATTGTCTAATACGCAGTAAATCTTCTTCAGTTAATACACCTGTAGCCATAGGCTGATAAACGCCATTTATTTTTGACTTTTCTGACAATAAGCAAACGTCAGAAAATGCTACATCAAATGCCCATTGCGATGCAGGTCTATAATTGTAAAAATCATTTACTGCTAACTTCATAAATTATTTTTTATCTTCTTCTGTTTCTGTAGTATTTTTGTTTAAAGCATCAATTGCATCACGTGCCTTATCATTTTCAGCAGCTTTATCGGCAATATCAGCCTTATTCTGGTCACGGTAAAGAATAATTGGTTGCTTAATCTTCAAGTCAATGTAGTTTTTCAACTTAATATCCAAAGGTTCTTCAACTTTGTTAATCAATTCCATTGCGCTTTCAGGATCATCGAAAGCAACATCTTCCATCTTCAATTTCTTACCATTTCCAATCAATGTAAGAGCTTTTTCAATCTGATCAAATCCTTTTAATTCTTCTTCAGATGCAGTAGAACGAACTGCTGCAATTGATTTGAATAGTGAATTAAAGTCATAAATGGATTCAGCAGCTGGTTTTGCAGGAAGTGTAGCATTGTCAATATCTTTAATTCCGCTAGTTGCGTCAGGATCGTCTTCATGACCTTCCAAATCTAATTCTTTCAATTTCTTGTCTTCTTCAGATTCTTCTTCATCATCGTCATTTGTTTCTGCGTTATCAAAGCCTGCATCATCTCCACTTGGACCGCCCATTGGAGGACCTCCCATAGGATCGCCTCCCATAGGATCGCCTCCCATATCACCACCACCCATTGGGTCAGCAGCCATAGGATCTTCAGCTTCAAAAATGTTAATTTTACCAACATTGAGAACTTTATCAAAGTTCACTGGTTTAACATTTTCACTTAAGTATTCGTCTATAGTTTTCATCTAGTTTAACCTCTTCGAAAAAATTATCAATGCGTTCTAAAATTGCATTCTTATTCATGTGAATTGTGTCTGAATTTGTTAAGTAATCAAAGAATCGCTTAGCAATTTTAGAATTCTGCTTGGTTAGCATAATACCCAATGCAAATTTATTCTCTGTTAATATATATTCGCAAAGCATTTCTAATGTATCTTTATACAATTCTTCAGCATGTGCAATACAATTTTCAGACAGTTTTGCCTTTTCTTTCGAGAAGAATCCGTCAAAGAATTCATCTCGATGCAACATTTTGTAATAACTTGAAAATTTCATATTAACGTAAATCAAATTTTGGTAAATCTTCTTCTGCTGTAACTTCATTCTTCAAATCCAGCGATTTAAGCATGTTCAGCATTTCATTAGAAGTAAAATTGTATGTGTTATTTATTTGCGTTAATGCTGGTACATTTCCGTTATTTGCTTTCGAAATTAACGCATTCTTGCGTTCTGCTATTGCTTCTTTACGCAAATTCTCATCAGATTCTTTAACTTGATAATCAGTAATAGTCTGGTCAAGTTTAGCCAAAGACATCAAGTTTGTAGAAACTGTATTAGATAAAGTTGCAAATACTTCATACATTCTTGGAGGAGCACCCAATTTACATTGTTCGCTGAGTGTTTCAAGAACTGATCTATTGATTTCAATCAAAGATTGCAATTCTGCTCTAATATATTCTTTATCTTCAAGGGTATACTTTTGTTCAGCTATACCTGTTTTAATTTCATTTATACGTGACGATGTATCTTCTACCTGTTGTTCAGATAGTTCAATATCGAAAGTATTTGCTAATGTTTCATTAATTGACATAAATCACACCTTTTAATAAATTCACATAAGTTATTTATAGAACTGCGCCAAGAAAAATCCCATGCTTTAGCATGGTGATATGAATTGGCACAAAATACAAAAATTAAAATGAAACTTATATAAATATAATATAGATTATTGTAATGGACGAGATTTCAATAATAGAATGAATTTTAAAATCTAGAAATAGATTCATCCTATTAGTACTCGTCCTACTAATAGGATTTTTTAATTATGAAAAAAGGTTTAGAAATAAGATTATATCCAAGCAAGGAACAAAGAGTTCTCATAGACAGAACTCTTGGTTGTTCTAGATTTGTGTATAATCATGTTCTAGCCTTGAAGAAAGAACTATGGGAAGACTATAAATTAAGTTTTAATCCAACACTGAAGAGTTTTAAAGAAGAATGGAAGTTTCTTACAAAAGTTCCTTCGCAAGCGTTAGCAAATAGTTATATGGACTGTATGACAGCATTCAACAATTTCTTTAATTCTTTAAAAGGTAATTCTAAATCTAAACAGAAATTTCCAAAGTTTCATAAGAAAGGTGAGAAAAACTCATTTAGAATAGCAGCTACAAAGACAAGTAAAGGATATGACATAAGAATTGAAAACTATGAACATATTAAAGTTCCTAAACTAGGGTTGATTAAATTTAGAAACTACAATAATTCAGATTGGTCTAAAATACACATTTACAATATAACAATTAAGAAAACTTCTACAAACAAGTATTTTGCCAGTCTTTGTTGTGAACTCCCTGAACCAGACTATATAGAACCCAAATTTGATGCTTGTGGGTTTGATTTAGGTTTAAAGGACTTTGCTATTTTTGATAGTGGAGAAGTAATTGAAAACCCTAAGTATTATAGAAATACTGAATACAAAATAAAGAAAACACAAAGAATTTTAAGTAAATGTAAAAAGTTTAGCAAAAACTACAAAAAAGTTCAATTAAAACTTGCTAAACTACATAAAAAGATTAAAAATCAAAGAAAAGACTTTCAACATAAATGGTCAAGAAAAATAGTGAACGAAAACCAAGTCATTGTTAGCGAAGACCTAAATGTGAAAGGTATGTTGAAAAATCATAAACTTGCAAAATCTATACAGGATGCAAGTTTTAGTTCATTCTGCAATATGATAGCATACAAAGCTAATGAACAACATAGACAGTATGTAAAGATAGGAACTTTTTATCCTTCTAGTAAACTTTGTCATCATTGTGGTTACAAATATACAGGACTAAAATTAGAAGAACGCTTTTGGACTTGTCCTGCTTGTGGAACATACTTAGACCGTGATGAAAATGCTGCAATTAACATACTAAATGAAGGTCTTAGAATTTTAAGTAGAAATACCGTGGGAAGTGTGGGAATGGATAAATCCATAAAGCCTGTTGATACTGTGAATGATAATTCACTTGAACAGGAACCAGTCATAGCAAATAAAAAGATTATTTGCCACGCTGAAAAGTCCTCTGCTTTAGCAGAGTGATAGACTTCATATTACAAAAACTACTGCTAAAACACAGTAGTTTTGTTTAAAAAATGTGATAAAATGTTAATTTTCTATGACTTTATAGCCATATTTTCCACCAAAAAATCGACCTGCATTTTCTGCATCCATCTTATTTTCAAATTTTTTGGCTTTGTTTATATCAGACGTGAATTCAGGAATTTCAATCGTACAAGAAATTCTATCATCGAGATACACTGATTTCAAATATGTAACACCATAAGGAAAATCAAAACTCAACTTATACATACTTACCTCTGCTTCAAAAATACTTCCATCATTACAAATCCAATCAAGTAAAGAATACCAAGAATGATAAATAATGTGCTTGTTGTAAAGAAATTTGCTAACAGAATCGAGAAAATGCCTGCGCATCCCCATCCTGTAAGTGTTATAGCATGAACAGTTGAAACCGAAGAATCTCCAAAGTATTTACTCAATAAAGATGGCAAAGTCGAAAAATTACCACCGTATGCAAGTTCACAAAGGAAGATACCAATTAGTGATAAAACAGGATTTCCCGTAAAGCAGAATAATGCTGCTAAAATTCCGAATGAGCAAATGAAATGATAAACAGCTTTTCTTCCTTTGTAATCAGACAAAGTAGAAAATCCGAATCTACCAAGAATGTTCATAATTGCAGTAATAGCAAGAATCAAAGCAATATCTGTAAATCCAAGACCAAGCAACAATCCTTTTTCTTGTGAAATAATAGCAAGACCACAAGAAATGTTAATGCAGAACATCAACCAAACTGAAATGTAGCTCATTGTCAAGAATTTAGTTTTAAGCAAATTCTTGATAGGAATAGCAGTATATATAGTTGAAACGTAGCGCGGATCTGGCTTGAATAAACAGTTTGATAACACTAAAATAACTGCGAATAAACAACCTATTAACAAGAATGTAACAGGTAAAGAACAATTTGCTAACAAATATTCGTAAATCGGAGCAGCAACGAACTTACCAAGACCGAATCCAGAAATAGCTAAACCACTAGCCATTCCCTTATGATCTTCATAAGCAGACATCAATTGTTTAATCGGTGAAACATAGCCAATACCTGTTCCTGTACCCATAATAGCACAAGACAGATAATAAAGTGGCAAGAATTGAGTTGCAGTAGACAAACTCAAACCAAGAACACCTAATACAAACAAGATAGATGCTACTATCGCCATCTTCTTAGGATTCAATTCTACTTGTCTTCCAAAGATAGCAGCGCCAAATCCTAGACAGAATATAATAAGTGTAAAACCAATATCTGCTGCAAACTTTGTAATATCAAAGCATTGCATGATATTGGCGGAATATTGAGAGAAATTATAAACGGTACCAAGACACATCGGTAAAAATACGCCTGGTATTAAGATATTAAAGAAACGATTTTTCATGTTATATTTATTTGGCTCGCTTGAATATTAGTGCAGCTTCATCGCCTAAGTAATATCCAACTCCGAAACTGCATAACAAGCCGAATACTACACATATTGCTTCACATAATAACGTAATTAGTTCGATAAAACCATATACGTATACAAAATCACAGTATGATTTCTCCTGGATAGTCTTGTAATTTTTCTTTCATCTTTTGTAAAGTTTCGTCAGGTACTTTATGAACGTTTTGATAATTGCCTGTAAGTCTTTGAATAGCAATGTCTGCGCCTGCAGCTTTACCAATTTCGACATAAGTATCAACTTCTGCTTTTGTTAAGCTTGTATTTGCAACAATAACAACATCGCTTGTATTCAAAGCATTACGAACTTTATCTTGACACCACTTATGAGCAACACCAATCAAACTAGGCTTCCAATCGTATGTGCCATCTGGCTTTGTGAAAAACATATCTGCTTCGAAATGAGTAACAGTCTTGTCTTCCTTGATGTAATACTGCATTAACTCACGTGCATGAGTTGTTTTTCCTGAACCAGGAATACCTCTTAAAATAATTAGCTTTTTCATAGTTTCTCGAATAAAAGTATAGAAGTTGAATTTTCAAAAGCAGTATCACCATGTTCTACAAGAATATCATGAACGATAAGCTTAAGTTCGTTACCTAGTTCTACACCAGTCTTATCTGTATTGATAATCTTAGTGTAATAAGTGTTGCTAGATAGACTATATGCAACTCTGATTGTAATCAAATAACAATTCATATTAGTCCCTTTGCGGCATTGTATCAGTAAATGTGATATCAGTATCTTTCTTAATAATCGTCAGAATTTCGTTATCAGGATAATACTCAAGAGCTTCATTCAATAAGAGTTCTGCTTGATCGTAAGAAGAATACCAAAACGAAGGTGCACCACAAGAACAAGTACCTCTGCGATATACCAATTCTTGTCTATTTCGATTATAGACTGCGTATTGTGTATTCAGTGAAGTTTTGTCAAATTCAAAACCTGCGTCAAAAAAGGTAAACTTTGCCATGTTATTTCTTCTTATATGTTGTTACTTTGTCAATTTCATACCAGCCATCTGGTGTGTCTTTATAAGTAGTATGAATTTCACCTTCATGGCTAAATTGAGTAAAGCCATCTGGTTTAACTTGAGTAGTTTTCATTTTATCAAGTTCGTCTAATAAATCGTCTTCGGAAACGCCATTATCACGTAATTCTTTCTTAGCACATTCTTCACACAGATGTGTAATCCAACCAGCAGTAGTAGTCCAAATAACTCTACGTCCATATTGGTCACGAGGTTCTTTACCACAACGTGCGCAAATCCATCCAGAAAGTGCTTCAGCAATACTTTCTAAACGATCTTTAGTGCTGAATAAAGTGTAAATACGTAATTCACCAAACTTTTCTTTAACTTGAGAAAAGCAAAATTGTGCTTTATCTTCTTCTGACCAAGAATCGTATGCCTTAAACAAACGAGGCAAATAACGATTCTTCCATAAGTCTTCCCAACCAGAACCGTCCCAATACTTGTACCAATTGTTTTCAATGTTTTCTGCATCAGTCTTGTTAACATCTTCTGGTACTGGTTTACAATAATAACGATGTTTCAAGAATGGGTACTTTTCTAAAAGTACTTTCATTTCTTCATCAGAGATAGGAAATTTAGGTTGATTGCTCATCTTTATTTACTATTGCGTTAAGCTTGTTTAATTGTTCTTGAGAAATAGAAACATTCGACGTACAAACTGACTTATATTGATCGTCTGTTTCAACAGATTGACATGTAATAGGTGGTATATTTCGTTCTTTAGGTAAATGATCCCAAAACGGATTAATCAATTTATCATTTATATTGATACGTTTTTCTCGACATGTAAACAAACCATAAGTAACCAAATCTTTGAATTCAGCAGGCGTGCATGTAATTTCAATGCCATTATACAGTAGTTTCATTTGCTTTACTTTTTTTGTATTGTTCGATCAATTTGTTTGTCGGTTTAACAAATGTTGCCAACATGAAAGCGTCATAATATTCTCGCCAGATTTTATCTCGCTTCCAAAACCAAAACTTGTCTACAACGCGCATCACTTCAATGCATTTCATTGCTGTGCGTATGTCCCACATACTATCTGCTGCACGTTCATTACACCATTTTTTGAATTCTTTGTACTTCATTTGTTAATCCTTTCACTTTATAAAATATAATAAATTTTTCAAGATATGTATACAACAAATGCATGGATTTTAATCCATGCATCATTTAATGTTTCTCAATTAAAGCTTGATACTTGCATATCGTTCACTGTCAAGGATCTTGACGATTGCCTGGTAAGGATCCAATTCGTTAGAAAGGACTGCCTTAATAACGTTAGTGGAGAAACCAGAGACAAGGCCAACACCTGCTGCGTTTTCCTTCATAGGAATTGTACCGGTACGACTCATAACGTTCCAGAAGATCAACTTAGGAAGTTCGTAACCATGAGCCTTGAACTTAGTTTCAATTGTCTTGAACAAAGTAACGAACTCGCTTTCATGAGCGTTCCAACTCATAGTAGTTGCGTGATCGAATTCCATGTCGGACACAATTAATAAGGTAGGAATTTCTTCCTGCTTCAAGTTGTTCTGAACTGCAGTTTTCAACACCAAGTCGAAGGTTGCTTCGATATCAGTGTTAGAGCACTCGTCGTATGGATGGCATGCTCTAAGCTTTTCCTGCAAAGTCTTACAATTGCTCAAGTCGACAAATTCTGGACGGCTAGAGAATGTAATGAACTTGTTCTGGAATTCACCAGTCTGACGTTCAGAGAAGTAGACAGCCAATGCAGTTGCTACTTCAAGTGCAGAAATAGAAGTTCCAGAGATAGTGCTAGTCATAGAACCAGAACCATCACGAACAACCATGATATTGCTAGAAGCATCATTCAACGTGTTTTTCAAGTTAGCCCACAAAGCTTCAATTGCATCGTCCTTGCGCATTGGGCAACGACCATACTTATGAACTACATCATGAGGGAAGTTAACGCCAGAGTTAATCTTAGCTTCTCCCTTAAGAACCTTTTCCAAGAACTCGCGACGACGTGTTTCATCGTGCTTTAAGAAAGCGTCCTTATAGATCAAGTTAGCCTTAGAAGGAACATGTTCGTAGTTAACAGAGTTCCATTCATTTGCACACATCTTGCTTTCAACAAGTTCCAACTTCTGACGAATACCAGACAAAGTCTTACGGTATTGACGTTCAGTCATTCCAAGTTGAGATGCAAACCAACGACCAAGTTCCTTAGTCTTTGGAGAAGAAGTGTTGATTGAAGGCATCCACTTTGCAAGCAAAGAAGGATGTTCGGCATTCTTATCAGAAACAAGCTGCTGCTTAATCGCTTTAACCATCTGATTTTCCAATGCAGTACCGCGAAGTACGAACATAGAATCAAAACGGTTATATTCAGGAATGTACTTAATCAACTTATCAAAATTTTCGACAGCAGAAAGCCATTCAATCATTGCCTTGAATGCACGACGTTCGCCAAGGCCTTCACGAATATCACCTACATAGAATGCAAACTTAACTGCAAGGTTAGGATTTTCCGCATACACTTTAGCAAAGTCTGCCTTAATAGCCGATTCCGGCATATTACGATAAGACGAGATCTTGAAGAACATATCAACGATGTTCTTACCAGTTGTTACGTAGCCAACTGCACCATTTTCAGTAAGTTGAACTGCGTTAGAAAGTGTATTCTTAAGTGCGGAAGTAAAAGACATATATCATCTCCTCTAGATTTTTAATGTTTGTTGCTGTTTAAATCTAATGTGTATAATTTAATAAATTTTTGCAAAATTGTAAACGATTTAAGCATTATTTGTGATTTATTGGCTTTTGGTGATGATCTTCTCACTTTCTAGGGCATTATCACAGCTAATGCAGTTGCTACTTCAAGTGCAGAAATAGAAGTGTTCTCCAATAGTAGTAGGCACGATGTCAGTCCATGCAACAACCTTAGCCCAGCATAAATCACAACTGCCTTGCATACCAAAGAAACTTCCATTGTCATCACATACACATACTTGATAACTAGGTGCGCCTATAGGTTCTTCATTATCTTTCGCGAATCTTTGCACCTTGCACAAGAACGTCTCCTTCTGGTACTCCTTAACGTGCGGAGCGTCACCGCAGTTTGTATACTTGTGCCAATGCATTTCATTTTTGCGACTTAGTTTTACGGCAAGAAACTCTCTGTACATTTGAAGATGACACAACATATTGTTTCTGTTACTGCAGTCAGAAGAAAGGATATACTCTATATTCTTAATTTCATTCTCAAGCCAGTGAATCTTCTGCTCTTCTGTCTGCAATTTATTTGCATTCATGTCTAGGGGTTCTGTATCAGTTTTCCCTTTTGTTAATTCATTCAAGTGTACTTTTTTCATCATATTAACTATCCTTATCGTTTATCTTTCTTATATTTTTCAAACAAGTCAAGAAGTTGTTGTTCTTTATCACTCATTATAATACACCATTTCTCTTTAATAATTATAAAATAGCCTCAAGGCACATATCTTGAGATTCTGGGTTTCCACTAAGAAGGCCATGTGGATCCCTTGTGGCCCCGCTGATTCCTCTCACGTAGCGACCTTCTTTCCGTGGAGGAGCGAACTATTTTATTTTAATTTTTATTATTTTTAAATATAATAATTTATTTTCTAGTTGTAAACCCTAAAAATAAATTTTTTATTCAACTACAAGGAATTTAGTCAATTTGCAAATTTACTTGCAGATACGCTACCTTATTATTTCTATTAGATCCATTCGGGGCTTCCTGCATATTCAACCCCATAATAGGAACTACCTCCGTAGTATGGTTATATTGAGAATATGCTTCATCTGTCTTACTTGTTGTATAATTGACCTGACAATGAATAATATCAGTATCGGACAAAGGCTCAAGCAATTTAAGCAAGTCTGCTTTAGTCATAGTTTTACCTCATTTACTAAACTATTTGTTAAATTATATTTTATATCTTGCTTGCGGCAATCTCGATATCTTTATTTGTATTTAGTATATCTTTAATTACCAACTCAGACTGCTTCTCTGACAACGATGCTTCGAGTTGTTCAACTTTATATTCCAGATATGCTACATACTGCTCTCGTGATACTGGATGCTCCGTATCATACATATCAACAAATTGGTTAGCAAGAAGCCACGGGCTCTCGCTCGTTCCATCCAGTACGATTGCATCTACTGTTTCTTCATGAGGATGCAGAATATATCCTTCACCATAGGGCTCAATCGTACACACGTTTACCATAAGGTGTAAATCATCAACAGACAACTTGTTATCTGTCAATGTAAAGGCGTACCTATCGTCATACCCTTCTTCAAACTCCAGCTGTAAGCTAGATGCAATAGCGTCTAATGACCATTTCATTACGTATTACTCCTTTACAAAAAGTCATACTCTTTTACAATTTCAGCTGCGGCTTTCTTCTCCGGACAGTCCTTGATGAGGTCACGCATTACAAGACACTTTAAACAGGACAGTAATTTGTCTGCCTTCGCTTTCTGTTCGTCCTTGATGAGGTTCGCAGTCTGCAGTCGGCCACGGACTTCATCATAATCTGATTTTGCAAGATTATATCGAAGTTGCATAAGTTCACGTAGCCAATCAACTAACTGTTTGGTGTCTAATTCGACAAGACCTACTGCTTCGTTTTCTTCGCACTGTTTAATGACTTCTTCTATCAACATAATAATTTGTCTCTTAAAACAAATATAATAAAAAGCACCTAGTGTGTAAACTAGGTGCTTTTATTTTTAGCGGAGTCGGGAGGGTTCAAACCTCCGAAGCCATAATGGCAGCAGTTTTACATAGCATTTTATAGCTGTTCGTATCTTTATCAACAATTGCTCGACTTCCACATACCATTAGTTTAATCATAACTCAATTATCCTTGCAGAGGCCATTATTAGACATAAAGAAATAAATGAAAGCAATCCTGATACAATTGAAAGTAGTATTAAAGTGACACTATCAATTACACTACCATCTATAGGGTTAATAACTCCAATAAAAATTAGGAATGCAATCAGCCAATTGAGCCCAATACACATTGAGCATAATATTATCGCAAGTGCAGCCGTAAATGGCTCAGTATGCTCCGGATTGCCTCCTACGCTATTATGCATCATTCTTCCGGTAACATTCATCTGACCTGGAACCCATGAATCTATCATTCTACTTTACCTCGTGTTTCAATTGTTTTAACATCACTGACTGCATTCCAATTCTTATCTAATTACTTTATGATTTAAATCATATATATGAATAGATGTAATATACAAATTTTCACGTAGCAAAACATCATATGCTGCAATAGCTTCTGCTTCCGTATTATAATAGCGCTGCTTATAGAACTTTCTATCATCCTTAACACCAATATATTCTACTACATATTGAGTATTTGTTGATTTAACTGGTGCTTCCAAGTGCCTAATATAAGCATCCTTCGCTTCACATAAAAGTTTTAATTCTTCTATACTAGACAGTGCATCATAATCACCTGTCTTATCTTCTTTGTCGAACCACGACTTAATTTCTTTAAGTCTTTCTTCATAATTTTCTTTTGTGAGAAAAGTATTTTCTGCTAGATAATTCATAATATATCTCCTGTAAAAAATTCATTCATTTATTTTTAAGCTCTACACTGTAAACAGATTAGAGATTTAATACTCATCTTCTCTTGGAACAGTTTAGTCACCTGATTTGACCCCACTATCAGGAAGGCAAATTGCCCGTGATGGGTTCGAACCACCGAATACTGCATTCAGAGTGCAGTGCCTTACCAACTTGGCGAACGGGCAAAAAACATGATACTGTCGGTATACTTTCTGACGTATAGCCTAAGTATACCCGCTACAGCTTGTCTACTCTTACTTGACTAGCTAGTAGCCTGCTTTAGGTCAGTTAGCGTTTTCTCGCTAACGCTAGTCGATGTGATCGACGACTATCAAGTTTATTGTTAGCTTGCAAAACACCAAGTTAGTTCGTCTTGGAACTAGTGCTTAGGTGCATGGGCTATCGGAAAGTTTTCCCGAGAGTTAGACTATGATCATTATAACTAGTATTCCGTCATAGCCAAAGTGGCAATGTATTTCAATCACCAGCCATGTCCTCGTCAACCACGGCAATTCACCTTAAGTACAGTTATCATAAGTATTAAGTATTAATTTGCTGTAAGTATCATAGGCTAAATATTAAGAGTCGAACTTAATCCGGAGGATTCACAATCCTCTGTGCTACCGTTACACCATATTCAGCATAACAAGATGTTATTCATTTTGGTCCGGAGCCTGGATTCGAACCAGGGGCCTTCTGGCGTCTTATGCTTTCGCTGCGTCAGCCGTTCTAACCAACTGAACGTACTCTGGAAAGAGTTTTGCAGTTAACATCTTAAAAAGTTACTAGATACGTTTTTCATACGTTGCTCTACCGATTGAGCTACAAGTTATCACTAGGATAACTCGGCAGGACTCGAACCTGCGACATACGGATTAGAAGCTAATGTGTATGCTGTTAGTATCTATTAAGCGACTAGTGGGATTTGAACCCACGTATCTGACTTGGCAAGCCAGCACACTAACCAGACTGTGTTATAGTCGCATAAGTATGTTTATTATGTTTTGGCTAAACGTTCAAGTATATAGTTGCAAATTTTGTTATAACCAATTTCGTTTCCATCATACTCAACAAATGAAACATTTTGTTCGGTTAACATTTGTTTTAACGTTTTGTCAATTGCGATTGATTCTTCTTCTGTTTGATTTCTACCATTTGGATTGTAAGGCTTTACTCTCCTAAGTAGAATCTCAATCGAATTTTCTCGATAAACATCTGCTTCTTCAACACATGCATCACCGAGCTTTGGTTTGTTATTCAAATCGGCATAAACTTTTCCAAGTCTGATTGGACTATCAGTAACAATTACATCAACTTTTCCAAAACATCTAGAAATTCTAAATGCTTGTTTTCCAGAAATGTAGAACTGACATTTAAATGCCTCTTTGTTATTTTCCCAAACTTTGTCTTTTGCGAATTCTGTTACATATTCAGCATCAATACCGCATCATTTTCAACTTAGAAAAGATATATGCTGCACATGTTGATTTTCCTGTACCAGGACCGCCATACAAATTAACAATCATTGTATTTTTCATATTGAAAGTATAATAATTTTTTGTTAGTTTGTACACTTAAATTTTTAGTGCCCCTACTTGGATTCGAACCACCGACTTTCTGATTATGATTCAGACGCGCTACCTTGCTGAGCTACGGCACACATGGTCAATATGATGTGTTAGTCGATTGAGTGAGATTCGAACTCACACTTTTCGCATTTTGAGTGCGATGCCTCTGCCAGTTGGACTACCAATCGATTCTAGTGTTTATTTAATAGTGGCCAGGGAGGGATTCGAACCCACACGCCCTTTCGGACCGATGCTTCTAAGACACCGTTGTCTCGCCAGTTCCAGCACCTGGCCAAAATAGTCTCCCTCTTGGATTCGAACCAAGGTTTTGCTTGCTTGTAATGCAAGTGCCATAGACCTGCTAGGCGAATCGGAGATATTAAATGGTCGCAAAGTGCCCTCTCCTCAACTATTCCTAGGAAGCCTTGGAGGACAAGAATAATCCAATGATGATCAGTCACTCTTTGCGTTTTAGAGCCAGTGGGTGGATTCGAACCACCAAAGCCGAAAGGCGCCGGTTTTAATACTGATAAGAGAATCGAACTCTTAATTGTCACCAGATTCAGTATAACCGTAATACGGTGTCCATTTGGAATCCGGACTACATTCTTCTTTTCTATACTTGGCGAACGTATCGTCTAACAATCCAAATAATTCGTGATATCTCATTCATTTTCTCCTTATAATGTACAATTTTATCTTTATAGGACTCCACCTTGTTCTATCATAATTTCATCTAATTCAGGCAAATAATCTATCAACTCCTGTAAAACATCACTATATTCAATGTAATCTGCCGTGCGTTCATAATCGTATTTGAAACCTTGGCAAAAATCTATGCAATGATAATTGTGCCAAAACAGTAAACCTTTTCGTTGCGGCGTAAAGACAATAAACGGGTCTATGTTAATGTCTTCTTGCATTCTAGTAACAAGAATGCGATGTGTTTTATCAACATTGATTATTTCTTTTTCAGACATATCCTTAAATCTCAACAAATCCAAAGTCTCATTATCGTCTGTTCCTTGTATGAACCAAACTAATATCTTGCTTAAAACCCATCTCCTTGCAGTAAGGGTTTTTAAGGTGGTTCCGCCACCGCTGGGCTACCAGCTATTGCGATTTAAATCGCTAAAAGCGCCAAGGACTCGAGTCGAACGAGTTTTCTGGTATTTTCAGTCCCGTCCATTCCCACGATTGGATACGATGGCATAGTGGACCACCCTGGATTCGAACCAGACCCGTGCGCTTTCGTCTTAGCAGTATCGATCTTTCTTCGACTTACTAAGAGCTTCATACCTCGAATGTCACACAGAACCCGTTGTCTTTGAGGCCCATAATTTTTAGTGGACCCGGTGGGAATCGAACCCACCACACTAACCTTGCAAAGGTCGGTCGCCTCCTTGGATCATGCGAGCCCATAATGAAATAATACCGAATTGTCAATCTGCAATTAAGTTTCACGAACTTAATTTTTAGTAGCGCCACCGGGAGTCGAACCCGAATACGCTTAAATTCTTCCTAATTTCCATGGTTCTTCTAATTTACCAACTGCACATGTGTGTTGTCCAGTAAGTATATTAGTCCACCAATGAACTTTGCTATAATCTACTTCTTGTAATTTATTTTTAGAATCAGAATATAGCTTTATAAAATCTTTTCCATACTTGCTAATTGTATATTCTAAATATGGCTTAATTGTTTCTTTATCAATTATAATTAAATTTTTATCTTTTGGAAACTGATTTAATTTTGCTTGCCATTGTTCAGTCCAATAACCTTTTATCTCAACGTAAGTATCATCAATTTTCCAATCAGGCATATATTTGTGTACTTTGCAATTGTACTCATAATTAAATGTCTGTTTATTTCTTTCAAATTTTATGTCGTGTTCTAGGTTATATATCACAAAAGCCAATTCCCATGAACTATCGCAATAATAACCTTTGTATGTACCTCTTTTTCCTCTTCCAGATCCTATTCTGTAACCGCCAACTTTTCCAGACAAAGAATTAGATAAAGTTTGTCTATATTCTTTTGACTGTCTGAAACAATTTTTACAATAACCTGTCTTGCTTCCTTTACATATCTTTTGCTTGCATGATAAACAATATTGTACCGTTGTATCTTTGCGCAGTTTAATCGATATTTTGTGTTTTACAGCATCGTTTAAGACTCTACTATTTGCACATGCTCGACTACAAAATCTACCAGATCCAAATGTTCCATCATGTTCTTTTCCACATTTTTCACAAATCATATTTGTTCTCCATTTTAACTTTATTGACATTGCAGTGTCAAAATTTAAGGTAAGATAAGCTGAGAATTCTTATCAATAGGCTGCAACCTACTGTCCCTTATGTTATAGGATCTCTGGGTGTCGATCCCAGTTTTCCGCCGTGAAAGAGCGGTGAACTAGCCAACGTATTCGAAGATCCCATAAAAGAAAAAATACAGTGAACCGCATGTTCCACTGTATAAATCCTTCAATCAGTCTTTATTGTATGAATTTATGCAGTGGAATTTGCCAAGGCAATAGCTAGGAAACTGCGATATGCACCGCATTCTAGACCTGACTTAATAAATTCGACGTATAACTTCATTTTTAAACCTATTGATTTATTTATACAAGCAACTTTAAGTTTTTATATTTTTATTTTGTTTTGTTATTGTTGTTTGTTTTTGATGTATCAATTATAATTAAATTTTTTAAAAGTGTATACTAATTTTTTAAATATTTTCAAAAATTTCTTTTTGTTTGCTAAGGTTTTCATTCAATCTCTCATTTTCATTAAGCAGGTTTTTAATATCGAGAACATGCGTATTCTTGGAGAATTTTTCATCAAATTCATCACAGTATTCTGTCAATCTTGAAATACTATCGTTAATGTTAATTACATGTTTATCTTCTTCCTGTACGAGTTCTTCACGAGGAAATACTTCAACAATCGCATTAAAATATTTGTCGAACTTATCAACGTTGAATTTGATCGGCTCACCATTTTCATCGTAGTCGAAATATTCAGACATCACAAAATCAGAGAACTTTTCGATGTTTTTAAGTTTGAGATATTTGTAAAGTCTAACATTGCAGAACGTATAGTCATGTTCATTAGTTCTAAACGTAATAGTTCCAATGACTGTATCACAATACGTTACATGCCAAATTGTACAAGAATTAACTTCTATAGCATGAATATCGAAATTCAATCTATTTAAGTTCAATCGAAGAAGATAGGAAGTTTGATTAAGATAATCAAACGTTTCCTTCTCCTCTTTCTTCAAGCTTGTCTGTATCATTCGTGATTTGCTCTTCTTGTTTAACAGGATGAATTTTATCGAGAATTACTTCTGTTATTTCAGCATCCTTTTTATATCGTTCTTTGATAAACTCCAAAAGCTCTTTACGTACTTGTTCTTCATTTTCAGCATAACGCTTAAAAATAAGAGCTTGATTATCTATAACTGCAATACATTTCCAACGAGACATTTAATCCTCGAATTTTCCGTGAATATAACCAACTGCTAAAGCAAGACCAAGCAAAATGCCTAATACTATCGATGCATCTGTTGGCAAACAATGATTTTCCATGTTGCAATAGTATGCCATAAGTAAATTACCGCCTGCACCAATAAAGAAAATACAAATATAATATATCCAAGACGGCATATTTACTCCTTACAAGTAATTTTCTTGAAAACGTAATTATGAGATTTTTCTGACATGTCGAATGTACGAACTTCAGTCGTATTCATCTTTCCATCTCGGAGACGAAGAACGCCAGTATTGCGTTCATTAATGTTAAAACCAACAAATGCTGCGCAATCGGATTCGTAAATCAACTTACCATTGTCATACATTTGTGCTTTTTCATTGCTTTTAAATTCGACTGGCTGTAATTCACATCCAGTCATAGCAACGGCAATTACGCCTAAGGCTAAGAATTTCTTCATTTATCTTCCTTGTTAGATTGTTCTTCGAGTTCAGCTTGTTGCTGACAGAGCATTTCAAAATCTTTAGGCGGAATACGAGATAATTGCGTAGCTATATTCTGTAAATTACCAAGAACGCAGCTTGCCATTGTTCTTTCTTCCAAAGAAGTTGAATTGTTGACTATCAACTCAAGTCGTTTGTTAAAAGCGTTTAATTCTTCTAATGCAATCATGATTGTAATATAATAAATGACACCTGCTTTGTAAACAGGTGTCGAATAATAAAATCACAAAATATTCGAATTACTTAATGTCGAATTTGATAAATTCTGGTTCATTCTTTTCGACAGCAGGAATCTTAACAGTCAAAAGACCATTAGAAACCTTCGATTCTGCTTCCTTCAAGTTAAGTCTTGCTGGAACAAGAATCTTAGCGTAAAGTTTGTTTACGCCCTTGATTTTGTGAACAGAATAATCGCGTTTTTCTTCTGCATCCTTTTCTTCGTCAGTAAGTTCTTTTTCAATTGACTTAATGATCAAGAACTGCTTATTATCTTCAATAACACCCTGAACATCAATGTCTTCACGAGATTTTCCAACAACTGCAAGTTCTACAGTGCTAGAACCATCTGTTTCATGAATGATATTTAGAGGAAGTGTAACTTTTTCTTCGACTTGCTTAATGCCAGAAAGTGCATTAAAGTCATCGATGATACTATTGAAAAAGAGATTTTCAAATTGCTTAAACATAATTTTACCTTGGACCTAACCGTGTCCATTGTTTCAAATCAAGACTCATACCACGTCCGTGTGTATTTGTCTTTAGTCAGTGAAACATCTGACTAAATTTTATGTTTTTCATGCCATTCGGCTGAATATGTGGGCCAATTATCACGAAACTCTTGTCCATGTTCTTTGATCCACTGCATTACAAATTCTTGACCAGGATCTCTTCCGAGTTTTTCACCTAGCAACCACTTAGCTACCTCAATAGCATCTGTTTGTGCTGCCATAAACTCTTTAAATTCTTCCTGGTTCATATAGTATTTATAATTTAATTAACTTCTTCTTGTTTATAATAACTCAAATTATGTCTGTTTGTAGTTCTTTCTACAAACCCATATTCTGAAATCATAGCTTCCTTTGTACATGCAGATAATGGAACTGTGACTGGTTGCATTGCGAAAATGTTCTTTTTACTATAAATAGTGACCATGTCGTTTGCATAATCATACGTAATAGTTGAACCGTCTTTGAACTTACATTCAACCATATTCCATGATTGAATGTTATCAAGAACACCTTCAATGTTTCTAAAACGCCATAGCATAAATTTGTCTAAACTCATGTTACTTAAATCCTATTTTAATTTTGAATTTACATCAGTAATATCAAGAACTTCCTTTGGCAATAATGACTTTACAAATTCGTACATAGAACCTCTTATGGACAATACAACAAAGTTGGATTATCTTTATGTATCTCGAAACATTTCATATAAATGCCATGAGTAAGACAGTAATTATGCCAATCTTGTCGAATTTGCGGAAGATATTTTGTATCACATACGTGAACAATAGTCTTATTCTTATCTTCAGTTGTAATAATTACACTTTCACTGCAAGTACGTTGACAAACTTGAGAAAACTCATTGATATGCTTTAAGTACATATCAGTCAAACTAAAATGTACACGATAGTTAAGATGACCATTTTCCATGTTACTCAATGCATGTTGAGGAAGCGGTGCAGTAATTTGCTTTTCCTTAGCAAACGCATCCCATTTCTGTTTGAAGTCTGCAGTATTAAAAGGCTTACAGACAATATGAATACCATGTTTAGTTGGAACAGTAAAGAATTCTCTGTTTTGATAATATTCTAATGCATCTTCATGTATTTTGTTCAAAGGTACAAGTATGAACCATTTAACATTAGATGCATGAGGTTCACATGAACAAATCATGTCTTTAATGTTCTTCGTGTATGGAACGTATTCTTCATCTAAGTCACAAATCCAAGTCTTGTCTTTACCTGCAGCATTTGCAGTACCTGCTGCACTTGCAATAATAGTAAATGGACTACTAAATGTCTGACCAGAACATGCCTGTTCCATAATGTGTTTTGCAGTATTGAACGCCATCTGCTGATAATTACGTTTATTCAAACGAATATAAGCTCTAACGTTGAATGTATCGCACATCTTCTTAATTTCATCACGCTTTCTATCAAAATATTCAATAGAAGGAATGAAATAGTCCTTAATAGAACGAGAATGCATGTTTCCATGATAGTTTGGATCAGGAACGCCATTCGTCATTGGATCGTCAGATTGACGACGAAGTAATTGCACGTAATAACAATCTCCGTCTATCCTAACTAATTGCTTAGTAAGTATCCAATCTCTGATTAAATCAAAATTATCTACCATTGCCTGTACTCCATTGTTAAATTTTTTTCTTTAATTTTGCTACCTACGATTTCTAAGTCAGATTGATGTGCTGCATATTCATCATAACCACCGTGATAGCCATGTCAAAACGCTGGACCTTTTACTTAATTACCATTTTCATCTTGATGTTCGTCACTATCTGTAAATGGATGAGACCAAATAGCAAAACCTACATGATGGTTTATAGATGGATCATCTTTCCAGAGTTTATCTGTAATATAATCCCAAATTTTATCAGCAATGTTATCTAAAAAGTTCAGCAATTTCATATTAGTAATCGATATTTTCTGTGTAACCGTTTAATAGTTTAGTTCTGACTTCATCAAGAACTTTACCAAGCCAGTTTGTACCTTTCCACTGCGATTCATCATCTGCGCGTGAATCAGCTTCGCCAAGTTTAATTCCCCAAATGCCATCATAAGGAGATGCTTCAACGAACTTCTTTCCTTCAAGTTCAGGAGCAGTAATCTTGTCAAACAAGATTTTGTTCTGACTGTACTTAGCCAAACAAGCCTTGAGCATTACATCGTAAGAAACCTTACTCCATTCTGCTGCATCAAAACCCATAACTTGTCTTCCAAGTTTCTTTGCTCTGTGAGAATCTGCTTCTTTAAAGTTCAAATCAAGAATTTTCTGCATGATGTCGTAGTCTTTAAAATGATATGCTTTATGCCACATAAAGCATTGTTCAGAACTAAAGAACTTACGTTTTACGCCATCAGCGCATGTAACTTCCATAGGTGCCCAAGCAAAATTACTTGGCCAATCACCCCAAAATAATATATGTTTTTCAGTTATCGTCATGTTCGTTTACCACGTTAATGTTATCTAAAATTGTTTTATAATCTTTTTCTGTAATAGAATACCAAGAGTCATCTTGCAGTCTAATACCTGTATGTTCAGGAGTTATTGTCTTTAAATAACGCAAGTTTATTAGCATTCCATTTGAAAGTATAATAAAATTTTCTAACTTCATAAACAGTTTCTCACAAAAAATTAAGCGCCACACCGGATTCGAACCGGCGCCTGAAACATCGGAAGGGTTCTGTGCTACCACTACACCAATGGCGCGAAAAAAGCACTACACTTTCAAAGTGCGTGCTTTATAGAACACCTTAAGCTTGTCCAATTCTCTAAGTACAACTTTCGAGATATCTGCCAAGTCAGCATTCAAACTAGCAGTCTTCTTCTGACATTCGACCAATTCTTTCTGAAGCTTATTCAAATCAAGCTTTCTAATAGAAGTAAGCTTTTGGTCCATCAAATATTCTGCTAATTCCTTTGCAAGCTTTGCATTTGTAGTGTGTAAAGTCTTGAGATAAGGAAGATTAGTCACAATATAGTTGACCGTATTATTATCTTCAAGAGCATCTTTAATGACAGAAAGATTCTGTACTGCAGATTCCTTTGTCTTCAAACGATATTCTTTATCGATAGTAAGTTCAAGCTCACGCTTAGTCATCTTAGTTTCAATTTCTTTACGCCATTCAATCCAACTAGTCATAAGTTCGAGCATATTCGGAACAAGAATATCTACTTGAACATCTTTATCGAGTGTAGTCGACTTATTACGTTGAATTGCGTAAAAACGATAATTACAAGTCTTAATTAGCAACTTATGAATTTTCGATTCAAAGAAATCCTTATTCTTAATCAAGACTTCTAACTTCACCTTTTCAGACTTGTTAGCACAATCATTAACATAAACAATGTCACCAGTCTTTACAAATTCAAGCATCTTATTGATGAACGATTCTGGTGCAAAGTTTGGACAATAACCAGTAATAGTGAGTAACAACTTATTTCCTTCAGGAACTAGAGTGTATTCACATTCATACTTTAAAGAGCCTTCACCATTCTTATATAGTTCTGCAATTTCTGCAGTTGTTGAAAGAAGTTTGCCACCATAAGCATAGTCAGGACCTTTGATGTATTTCAAAAGATCGTTAACTGTTGCAGCTGGACCCTTTTTGATAATCATCTTGAATGCTTCTACAATTTCTTCAAGATTATGAGCCGGAATATCGCGCTGGACCCTTTTTGATAATCATCTTGAATGCTTCTACAATTTCTTCAAGATTATGAGCCGGAATATCGCACTTTAAACCAACTGCAATACCTGCACAATCTTTAACAAAGAAATTCGGGAATCTAGATGGGATTACAACAGGTTCCATCAAGTCACCACCATAGTTTGGAACTAAATCTGCGACCGGCATACATTCAAGACACTTCATACCAATTTCTGAAATTCTTGCTTCTGTATAACGTTCTGCAGCAGGACCATTATCGATGTCACCAAAGTTACCTTGTCCTTGAAGAACTGGATAGTCAGAATTTACGAGATTTACAAGCGAACCATAAGCTGAACTATGCGGGTGATATTTACCCATACAGTCACCGGTAATTCTTGCAGATTTAACAGTCTTTGAATCTGGATATGCCTTTAAATCTCTTGCAGTCCAAAGAATTCTACGTTGTGCCGGTTTAAATCCATCTCTAAAGTCTGCCAATACACGATCTTCAAGAATGTCAATACCATAATCATAGATGTTCTTACTCAAAAGATCATTGATATTAACATTAGAAATCTGTTCTACAATTTCTTCTTCTACTTTCTTCTTTACCATACTAGTCCTCAATACCCAAGAGTTGCTTACGATATTTTACATCGTCACCCATTGTTTTATTAAGCATATCTTCAGTGTCATCAGTCCATTGAATTTGTTTAAGCTTTCTAGTTTTCTTATCAAGACAAAGTTCTGACAACTGTTCAGCTGTACATTCTCCCCATCCCTTAAGACGTAGAATATCGTAATCTTTAATGCCAAGCGCTTTCATCTTTGTATCAACTTCAGCTCTAGTCATACCAAACTGTTTACTCTTTGCGCTATTTCCAATAAACAAAGGTGCATCAACTACATATACATGTCCATTCTTAATCAAATCTGGCATGTAAGTAACGAAGAATGAAAGCAACAGGTTTGCTATGTGCTGTCCATCAACATCAGCATCTGATAGAATAATTACCTTGCCAAAACGAAGTTTACTTTCGTCATAATCATCTTGCAATCCACATCCAAGTGCACTAATGATTGAACGAATTTCTTTATTTCCTTCATCCTTAGTCGCCTTTGAACCAAACAATGATTCTGCACTAGCCTTAGCTGCATTGATAATTTTACCACGAATTTTCAATGATGCCTGGAAAGAATCACGAGCTCTATTGAAGTGACCACCTGCGGAATCACCTTCCACAATGAACATTTCAAGGTCTTTTGGATCTTTATGCTTTCTTCTATCTGCATCCAAGAACTTATCAGAGATAAATCTTGCACCTGTATTCAATTGAGAAATTCCCTTTAACAATGCCTTAGATGCTTTCATCTTTTGCTTTTCAGCTAGCATCTTTTCTGCATACTGAACAATGTTATTGAGAATTGTTTTATTCTTCTTAAACCACTTTGTTAGAGCAGGTGTAACTGCAGCAATAACTTGAGTTTCAACAATTGAGTTGGTCAATTCATTCTTAGTCTGACCTTGATACTGTGGTTCTGCAACCTTACAATGAATTGCACCAACCATGCCTTCAAGAATATCTTCATTCAAAATCTTTTCTTTTGAATTGTGCTTTACGATATCGAGAATAGTCTTCTTGAAACCATTAAGGTGTGTACCACCCAAGTTCGTATAACATACATTGACGTAAGACTTAAAGTCATAACCTTCATTCTTTGTGAAGTTCAATGCAACATCAATGTCATTATTTGAGAATGTAAAAATGTTTTCAGTTGTATCTTTAGATCTTGAAACAAGTTCACTCAAACCTTTTTCAGAATAGAACTCTTGTTCTGTTCCATCTATAATCAACTTGATATTCAACTTTGGACAGAGATACATGATGTCATGCAATTCTCGCTTAAGTCTATTAACATTCAATTTAATACTGTCAATGAAGATTTCACCATCAGGAAGCCATGTTACAATTGTACCAGTCTTCTTAATGTATTGCTTAAATTCTTCAGGAAGCTTTGTCTTTTCAACTTCAGAAGTCGGATTACCCTTTGCAAATGTCTGAGTATACCACTTTCTATCTTCACTGTTATTAGACCAAACTTGCAGCATGGTACTCAATGCGTTAACTGCACTTGCGCCAACACCATTTTTACCAGAAGAAGTCTTATAAGCATCATGGTCAAACTTACCACCTGCATGAATTTCAGTAACAACTGCTGTCAAAGAATTCATACCTGCTGTACTATTCCAACCAACCGGAATGCCACGACCATTATCAATCATAGTAGTTTGATGAGTCTTTGAATCGTACATGATTACAATGTTATAATTACAACCTGCCAAGTATTCATCAATACTATTATCAAGAATTTCTCTACAAAGTCGATAAAGTCCATCACTAGGATTACCACTAGGCGAACCAATGTACATATCGGGCCTGTGTCGTACATTTTCTGGAAATTTTAAACACTGTATCGAATTACTATTATACTCTGTATTAGTTGTTACCATTTAATTTTTCCTGTATTTTTTCTATAGATAATTATAATAAAGTTTTTAAAAGTGTTCACTAGCTTTCGAGAAAAATTGCTTTTATTTGCGTGTTCTCAGCGTACTCGAGTAATTTATTAATGTCAGCTTGTTCAAATTCATAAGCATCGCTAGAACGTGAGTCAAGATATTGTCTAATAACACTTAAAATTGTAGTAATACAATCGTATTTGCCATCATACATGTCTTCTTTTATCCAATAGACAAAATCATCAGGTCCATCATACCATACATCAATCAATGTGTGAGAATTTAAATCACCTACACGCATATCATCGATTTGATGTTCGATTTCGTTAAATCTAGGATCGCAAGTAAAAACACTACATGGAAATTCAACGACCATGATGAATACTTCCTGCTCCAGTTTCTACATCACCAAAAACAACACCTATAACTTCGATGTCACCTGCTCCAGTTTCTACATTGCCAGAAACATTACCTTCGATAACAATGTCACCTGCGCCTGTTTTAGCAGAGCCAACATTACCATGAACTTTGATATCACCAGTAGTGTTAATCTTTTCAACATTACCTGTGACATTAATGTAAATATTTACTGCTTCTTCTACAACATTTCCATCAACTCTAACTTTATTACCGTTAATCGTAATATTACGACCTACATAAGTCTTGCCATTGATAGTAACAGAAGAATTAGAGCTAAGTCCAAAAATACCTGAATTGTTCATTACTTTACCTTCTTTAATGCCTTTTAAACCACGAATCTGTAACAGAATTCCACTTCATAGTCCACTTCATTTTTTACTCCCAAATTTCATTCATGTTAATTGCAGTTTGACTAATGACGTTATCACGAGCAAAGATAACTTCAAAGTCAGAAATTTTACGTTCATCTTTAACATCAAACTCATAAACGCCATAACCGAGTTGAATGAGTTCAATAACATCTTGCTTGCTAAACCAGCGCTTTAAAGTTTCCTTAGAAGGAGCAGCAGAAAACCAACTCTTTCCGTCAGCTTTATAGATTTCTGGTGCGTGTGGCATCAGCAAACTACGGCAAAGTCCTTCAGACAATTTGTTGAATACTGGATTGAGATTACCTTCGAAATCACGCCAAATACCTTCACCTTTGCTCAAATTTTCAACTCTGTAAACTAACATTTTATTTTTCCTTTGCTTTTCTGAATGATGTCTTTTTATCAAAACCGTATGCTTGTAAACGAGTAATATCATCGCCAACAGGTACTTCGACTTCATCTGGTCTTGCTTGAACATCATACCAATGTTCAAGCGTATTCAAAGCAGTATACGGATCAACCACTTTAGAAAATCCAAGTTCTTTTAAATTTGGAAATTTTTCGATCTCAATGCATCCGTCTTCAGTTCTTCTATAAAAGCTATAGTCGAGACGACTTAAATCCATGTCACGACAATACATGATTGGACCGTATTTTTCAAATATGTCTTTTGTAAAAAATTCGTCGTTATTCAAATCACGTCTATCATTTGACAAATCATGATACTTGTTCGTGAATGAAAACATCGAATTCTTCTTTTCATTTTCGATGATTTCATCAAATGTTACATAACGTCTTTCTGAATTAGTATAACCGTTTTTGTCTTTTACTTCAACCCAAACAAAGTAATACCACTTACCACAAAAGCCAACACAATGTATCATGTTGGCTCCATAAACTGATTGCTTATGATAGCTCCATGAATAGTCATACATTTTCAAATTTTTCAAAATCGAATTAGGAAATTCGTTGAAAATGTTAACTTTGACTTTTTCATTTTTACGATTGATAGTTACATCTGAATCGACAAAACTACCAATCGCGCAATCATAATAATCAGAAAAATTTGAATTGATTTTTAACATATTAAAAGTATAATAAATTGAAAATCAATTGTTCACTATTTTAACAACATGCTTCCCAAGAAGCTACTAACATCTTGCTGCCAGCTAATTCAATTTCCTTAGCATGACTTACGCAATATTCGTTTTGTTCTTCATGACAACAACTACACATGAAATCTTCGATCTTACTAAATTCAGTATCTTCGATATTGTACTTTTCAGCAAGTTCTTCATAGTTACAACGCCATAGTGAGTCATTTTTGGCTAAGCTTTCAAGAATATTCTTCCAAAGTTCTTCGACGAATTCATTTTTCTTTTCATCGCTATCACCCAGAATTTCTTTCATCTTCTGCTTATACTTCACATAATCAACGACTTCAGCAATATTTGCTTCAGCATCGGACTTAGAATGTGCATAGATGATTGCCTTTCTGTCAAGAACCCATTTCTGTTCAGCTGAAGAAAAAATAGTAATAACGTGACAAGAAGAAGAATTCGTTTCAAATACTCCATTTCTGACTGTAATCATGATTAACCTTCGCTTCCGTAATAACCAAAAGCAACTACTGTATCACCGTGCTTTGTAGTATGTCTATCTTCAAATGTTTCGTAGTATTCACCACCCAAGCAATTATAAGTTGTTACTTCGTAATTAATACCTGCTTTAACAGCCATAATGTCGTTAGCAATGTCTTCACTACAATCTTCACGGCTGCTATAAGATAGATCGCCATATGAGAAACTTTGCATGATTGTAATGAAGTTTTCGTAAGTAAGAGTATCTTTATATGTCTTACTATAATTTTCAGTCATCTGTTTTTCCATATCGACTAGATTTTTCATCATTTCGTCGTATACTTCCTTTGCAGGAACTAGAGTTCCCTCATTAAGAAGCATTTCACACTCCTCGAACTTTTCGAAATCTTCAAGATCTACGAGTGTGATACAATGTGTTGAAGATGAATTAGTTTCAAAAACGTTATTTCTAATTGTTTTCATTTTAGTAGTCCTTCTCCCACGATACTGCATATATCGTGTTATGATTTACTTGTTTAACTGCCATGTTTTCTAAAAGATGTTCATAAGTATATGTTGGAATCAAGAATTGCAAATATCTTGATAAACGACGCTTCACTTTTTCGCTTTTAATATCGTTCCATTCAGCCATAAGTTCATAACAATGATCATAACATGCATTATCCAGTATTGCTGCTCGATCTTCAACAATATCTTTCCAAAACTGTTTTACGATAGCTGTGATTGGCTTTTCATTTTGTGTACGATACGTTTTCAATTCTTTATATGCAAACACTTCATCAAATACAGCCTGAACAAACTGATCGTAAGTCAAGACGTCAGATGTCAATTCATTTTCTGGACCATAATAATCACCAGGAATAATGTGAAGAATTGCTTTCTTATTTAGCAAATCGTCACGTTCCTCAGTTGTTAGCAAAGCTAGAACGTGACAAGAACTTGAATTTGTTTCAAAAACACCGTTTCTAATAGTTTTCATATTAGCATTCTACCTCATTACAACTAAAATTCATAATTTCGCCATATGGCATTTCATACTTTTGCATGTTACGTGTTAAACGTTCTACATAGTATTGATTCGCGAATTTGCGAATAAAGTATCGAACAGATTCTTTGAAGTCTTTATCAAGCTCATATTTTGCGAAAATTTCATCTTCTTTGA
>Ga0209510_1001302_pt1 | contig 28853 bp, 22 predicted proteins | sample BiotimSIPDNA_FD_185749 | JGI IMG/M metagenome (GOLD analysis project Ga0209510, IMG submission 185749) | Anaerobic biogas reactor microbial communites from Washington, USA - Biogas_R1 time_0 SIP DNA (SPAdes) (version 2) | ecosystem: Engineered > Bioreactor > Anaerobic > Unclassified | place...
TCAATATACACCTCGAGGTCTTGATATCTTATCCCCCATAACTCCAGACATCGATCCCGATACAACTCATATGACTTTCCTAAAAAGTGTATACCATGTGCTGGTCTCCTCACAATCTAAAATACTTAATTTGTTGAAGAAAGAATTAGATATGAATACAATACCGGTTGATGCCGGTTTTAATGGTGTTAAACAAAAGCTGACGACCGAGCAGCTTTTTGATTATCTTGGAACAAGTGTTAAAGGACTTACCAACCAGGAAGCTTCTGACCGTCTTTTAAAATATGGAAAGAATGTACTCCAGGAAGTAAAAGGAAAACCCATTATCCTGAAATTCCTATCCCAGTTCACGCATGTGATGGCAATTATGTTATGGATAGCCGGCATTGGGGCTTTCATCGCTCGAATGCCTGAACTTGGCATTGCAGTTTGGTCTGTCAACATAATCAATGGTCTTTTCAGCTTCTGGCAGGAATTCCAGGCGGAAAAAGCCACAGAAGCATTAAAAAAAATACTTCCTTCCTATTCCAGGGTGATGCGCGATGGTGAAATTCAGCGTATTTTAAGCGAAAGTATTGTTCCAGGAGATCTGATTTTCCTTGAAGAAGGAGAGAGCATCTCGGCTGATGCAAGACTTATCAGCACTTCGGAGTTGCGTGTTAATCAATCTACCCTTACTGGCGAATCTCGTCCGGTAAATCGTTTTGCTGAACCGATCAGCGGTGAAGGTCTTACTGAAGCTGAAACGCCAAACTTGGTATTCGCAGGTACATTTGTCGCTGCTGGCTCAGGGAAAGCAATCGTTTATGCCACTGGCATGAACACGGCTTTTGGTAAAATTGCCCGGCTTACCCAGGAAGTTGGCGAAGATCTTAGCCCGTTACAGAAAGAAATGCAATCTGTCACAAAGGTAGTGACAGCCATCGCAATTGGCGTAGGTGTCATTTTCTTTGCGTTGGCTAAGATATTTGCGGGGATCAACTGGCTGGAGAGTTTTATCCTCGCGCTGGGAATGATCGTCGCTTTTGTGCCAGAAGGACTTGAACCTACCGTAACACTTTCTCTTGCGATGGCAACCAAGCGCATGGCAAAACGCAATGCCTTGATCAAGAAACTAAGCGCAGTCGAAACGCTTGGCTGCACAACAGTTATCTGTACAGACAAAACCGGCACCCTAACCCAAAATGAAATGACGGTTCAATCGGTATGGTTGCCAAAAGTCAGGGAAGGTCTTTTGCTGGGACGCGAAATCAAGGTGTCCGGAACTGGTTATGAACCTAAAGGCGAACTAACAGAAAACTCGGCATTAGTTGTAGCAAAAAGCGATGAATCGCTCTTGCGCGTCTTGCTGACGATGGCTCGCTGTAATACGGCAAAGCTTGTATCTCCTGATTCTGAGAGTCCCCGTTGGACCGTAATTGGCGATCCAACCGAAGCAGCTTTGTTGGTGGCTGCTGGAAAGGCTGGATTATCCAAAGAGGATATTCAGGGTGAGATAATTGCAGAACTCCCATTTGATTCGCGCCGTAAGCGTATGAGCGTTGTTCAACTCGAGCGAAACTCTCAAGGATTTATCCGCGTGGTCAGCTCCAAAGGAGGAATTCGGGAAATCCTTGATACCTGCACCCAAATCCGCCTTGGGACTGAAATTCAACCATTGACTCAAGAATTCATCAGCAAGATCATAATGGTAAACGATGAATACGCCCGGCGTGGGCTGCGGGTTTTGGCTGCTTCCCAAAAAATGATGAATCCAGAGGACCAGGATTATTCTATGGAATCCCTCGAAAGTGGACAGACTTTCCTCGGGTTTATGGCGATGATGGATCCGCCCCGCCCGGATGTTGCCAAGGCTGTTGAGGTTTGCCACAAAGCTGGAATCCGAATTATTATGATCACCGGAGATTATGGTCTGACGGCTGAGACAATTGCCCGGAGAATTGGCATAGTCCAAAGTGAACATGTTCGGGTCGTGACAGGTGTTGAGCTTGAGAGTATGGACGAAAGAGCATTGAAAAAGGCAGTAAGCGGAGAAGTCATTTTTGCCCGTGTAGCGCCTGAGCATAAGCTGCGAGTTGTCTCTGCACTGCAATCTTTGGGGCAGGTTGTGGCGGTGACAGGCGATGGTGTAAATGATGCCCCTGCCCTTAAAAAGGCAAATATTGGAGTAGCGATGGGCATTAGTGGTGCAGATGTTGCTAAGGAAGCCGCGGACATGATCCTTACCGATGATAATTTTCACTCGATTGTGAATGCCATAGAAGAAGGTCGCGCTGTGTATGAAAACATAAAGCGCTTTACAACCTATATCTTTACCAGTAACACACCTGAAGCAGTTCCATTTATGCTCTTTGCTCTTTCTGGAGGACGTATCCCGGTTGCTCTGCCTGTTATGCACGTGCTGGCGGTAGATCTAGGAACGGACATAGTTCCAGCATTAGGATTGGGGGCAGAACCACCAGAGGATGGGGTAATGGATATGCCGCCAAGAAAGTTAAGTGACCATCTAATCACAGGTCAACTTTTGAAGCGAGCCTATCTCATTCTCGGACCAGTTCAAAGTGTTGTTGCCATGTTAGCCTTTTACTTTTTCTATTGGAGTAATGGTTATGCAGGTCAGTGGCTGGATTTACCCGGCTCGGGTAAAGTCTATCTTGCTGCCACAGCAATGGCATTTGGTGGAGTAGTTGCAACGCAGATTGGTAACCTCTTTGCTCAAAGAGCCACACATCGTTCAATTTTTAAGATACCGCTATTCAATAACAAGTTTGTTTGGTTTGGCGTTCTTACTGAAATTATGTTAACGCTTGCAATTGTTTATTTGCCATTTATGCAGCGCTTTATTGGAACCGCCGGCTTTAATCTAAAATATTGGTTATTCTTGATTGCTTGGATTCCTATCCTGCCTTTGGTAGACTCAGTTTACAAATCTTTTATGAACAAAAATAATTCCGATCGGGAAAGACTCACTCAGAAAGGAGAGTCTATATGAAAATCATCATCGTTGGGTGCGGGCGTGTTGGAGCTGGTCTGGCAAAAAATCTCAGTTTGCAGGGGCTCGATGTAACTGTCATCGATAAAAACAAATCCGCCTTTGACGCACTGGGTTCATCCTTCAAAGGAAAGACAGTTGAAGGTATCGGTTTCGACCAGAGAGTCCTTTCAAAAGCTGGTATCGAAAAGGCAGACGCTCTGGCTGCCGTTACTGCCTCAGATGAAGCCAACATCGTAGCAGCTCGAATGGCTCGATCATTTTATAAAGTTCCCTTTGTAGCCGCACGCGTTTATGAGCCCCAGAAAGCGAAGATTTATCGACGTCTGGGAATTCAGACCATATCGCCAGTGACTCTTGGAATAGAACGTCTGACGAATATCCTGGTCTATCCAAATCTCAATGTTGAGCGCACTCTTGGCGCGGGGCAAGTGAGCCTCGTGGACGTAGAAGTTGGTCAGACTCTTTCCACAAAGAGGCTCAAGGATATTGAAATACCAGGCGAGATACAACTTGTTGCCCTGACACGGAATGGCAGAACCAGCCTCCCTAATGATGCCTTGGTCTTTCAGAATGGGGACATCCTCCACCTGTCTGCGACATCTTCTGGGCGTAATAAGGTCAACCAGCTCTCCAAGCGTTAAAGGATTGGTGAAAAATGAGAGTATTAATTATTGGTGGTGGTAAAGTAGGGACTTATTTGGCAGAGCGGCTCTTGCGTGAGAAACACAGCGTTCTTCTTATTGAGATGAGGGAAGAAGAAAAAGAACGTATTTTGCTTGATATTCCTGAAGAAAACCTTCGTATCGGAAGTGGAACTGACCCGGATGTTTTGGAGGCAGCGGGAATCCGCAAAGCCAATGTTGTTGCGGCAGTCACTGGCAGCGATGAGACCAACCTGGTTGTGACAACACTGGCTCGGTACGAATTCTTGACTCCCCGGATCATAGCCCGAATCAACCATCCCAAAAATGCCTGGTTGTTTACCAAAGAGATGGGAGTGGATGTCGCCATTAATCAAGCGGACCTCATGGCTGACTTGATTGCCGAGGAAATGTCGATGGGTGACATGATGACTATGCATGTCTTACGGCATGGAAAAATGAGACTGGTGGAAGAAAAAATTGCTCCAAATGCTTTGGCAGATGGAAAACGTCTTTCCGAGTTAAATCTCCCGGATCAATGCAATATTGTTTCAGTGATACGTGATGGCAACTTGCTCATTCTAAAAACAGATCCAATCTTGCAGACTGCAGATGAGGTGTTTGCGATTGTGCATGAGGACCAAAAGAAAGCTTTGGCAAGATTTTTCAACCTGCCGTAATCGTAGGTGTGATTAAGATCGAATAAGGGATTTTTTCTCCCCTACTTGATTAAACCGAGGCTCTGAGACACTAACAACAAGATGTAAATTATTGAAAATGACAGCACAGATATTTATCCACTTGAAAATGTCCCACAAATCGAGGGGTTGATGGATGATGACGTCACAGTGCTTCCAATATCGGACTTGTACCAAGTGTGATCTAATCACGACATGTAACAAACAATAAAGGTACAATAGGGGGAGTTTTTTATGAGGATGCCAAAGATGTTCGAGTGGTCGATCCAAGCCGAAGAAGGCGCATCCAGGGCAGGTGAGTTCAATACCCCTCACGGTGTGCTCAATACGCCCGTTTTCGCGCCGGTCGGCACCCAGGCAACCGTCAAATCCCTCACGCCCGCCCAACTCAGAGAACTCGGCGCGACGCTCGTCCTCTCCAACACCTATCACCTCTTCCTGCGCCCCGGCGACGAATTAGTGGCTCAGATGGGCGGCTTGCACGCGTTCATGCAGTGGCATGGACCGATGCTGACCGATTCCGGCGGTTTCCAGGTCTTTTCGCTCGCGGATACGCGCAAAATCGACCCGGATGGAGTGACATTCAAGTCTCATATCGACGGCTCAATGAAACGTCTGACCCCCGAAAGTTCCATCGTCATTCAGGAAAACCTCGGCGCGGATATCATCATGGCGTTCGACGAATGCGCTGACCCGCTGAACCATGACTATTCCAAGGAAGCCATGGATCGCACTCACCTCTGGGCAAAGCGTTGCCTGGATGCCAAAAAGAGGGAGGACCAGGCATTGTTTGGCATCGTGCAGGGCGGCATTTTTGAAGACCTGCGCACCGAATCAGCACAAGTGATCAGCAGCCTAGGCTTCCCGGGGCATGCCATCGGTGGGCTTTCCGTCGGCGAGAGCAAAGCCGACATGTACCGCACCATCGAGGTGGTCAATGCGGTGCTGCCGAAGGACAAACCGCGCTATCTGATGGGTGTCGGCACTCCGGAAGACCTGATCGAAGGCGTTTTGCGCGGGGTCGACATCTTCGACTGTGTTTTGCCTACCCGGCTGGCACGCCACAACACCGCCATGACCAACTTTGGAAGGCTGAACCTGATGAACGCCGCTTTCGCGCGGGATGAACAACCGATTGACCCCGCATGCGGATGCTACACCTGCCGCACCTTCACCCGCGCCTACTTGCGCCATCTCATCATTGCCCGCGAAATGCTCGCGGCTACGCTGCTCTCTATTCATAATCTCTTCACGCTGGTTGAGCTCGCGCGCAACCTGCGCAGCGCCATCCTTGCGGGCAGGCTTAACGCCTTTGCCGATGAGGCGCTCGCCAAACTCGGCATTGCCCGCATCCCGGAGGTTCATCCATGACACTTTTTCAATCCCTGCTGCTTGGAATCGTCCAGGGGCTGACGGAATTCCTGCCAGTCAGTTCTTCCGCCCACCTGGTGCTGGTGCCCTTCATCCTCAACTGGACGCTTGACCCAACCAAAGTATTCATCTTTGACGTCCTGGTGCAGCTCGGCACACTCGTTTCGGTCATCGCCTATTTTTGGAAGGATTTACTGGTCATATTCAAGGCTGTAATAGCCGGAATCCGCTCGAAAAAGCCCTTCGAAGACCCCAACGCGCGGCTCGGCTGGTTCACCCTTCTGGCAACCGTTCCAGCGGGATTGGGGGGCCTGCTGCTAAAGAGCAAGGTGGAAGCCGCTTTCTCCAGTCCGGTGCTCACAGCCGTGCTGCTGTTCGTGACTGCGGTAATGCTGACCCTGGCAGAGATTTTCACCCGCAGAGAACGGGATCTCGAAAGCCTGACCCCCCTGGATGCACTGGTGATTGGTTTCTTTCAATTGTTGGCAATTTTTCCTGGCATTTCACGCTCAGGCGCGACGATCAGCGGCGGGCTCACGCGCAAACTAAAACGCGAAGCAGCCGCGCGATTTTCCTTCCTGATGTCCATCCCGATCATGCTGGCTGCCGGACTGCTTTCGGCTCTGGACCTGGCGAAGGTTCCGGATGTAGGCAGCTTTTTGCCTGTTTTGAGCCTTGGTTTCTTCGCGGCGCTTGGGGTTGGATATCTGAGTATTCGCTGGCTTTTGGGATTCCTGAAATCGCGATCGTTATTTCCCTTCGCGATTTACTGCGGAGTTGTCTCTGTTCTGACTATCTTTATCGCTTATTTTCGTTGAGCCTTTTTGGGTTGACTGGCGAGAAAAAGCCCGGTTTCTTTTCGGATTTGGATGCCGCCGAGGCGGTCTATGCGTGCTTGGAAGAAGACGTGCATTGCTTCTTTTTGCTCCGATGGAATGAGCTGCTGCACCCGGGGCATGGAGAAGGCATAGTCCACCAAGGCTTGGGCTTCGGTGACCCAAAGGTCGCCGGAATAGAGCCTCTTTTCCACCGCACTAAACCATTCATGAAGCTGTTTTGCTCCATTTTGGAGGTTGAAGCGCTCAGACATGGTGTTTGTACCTTCGAAGGCATGCCAAAATTCCGCCAGCAACCCGTCAAGATCCGCCATGTGGTTGGCTCCGTTGGTCGCAGTCATCATCACCCCGTCTGATTTCAGAACGCGTGCGGATTCCGCAAGGGTGCTGGCAATATCCGGCACGTGATAAAGCATGTGGTTGGCGGTTACAACATCAAAACTGGCATCCTCAAAGTCCAGCCTGGTAGCGTCCATGCAGCGAAAAGTGAAACGCACGTCTCCCACAAGCCCTGCGCGGGCTTCTTGGAGCATGCCTTCGGAGAGGTCGGTCAGAATGATTTCAGCATCCGCCGCGAAACGCTGTCTGTTCACACGCCATTGGATTGCGTTGCCGCAGCCCAATGCCAGCAGGCGCTTTCCGTTCAGTTGCGGAAGATGGCTGAAAACAAAATCTTCCCAACTTTGGTTGCTGGTTGTGAAACGCTTATGAAGTTGGATGCGATCGTTCAGGTTCTCCGCGCTGCGGTACTGCACTGTCCGCAAATATTCCCTGTCTGAATTGCAAGAGTCCGGGGGTAGCACAGGCTTTAGCGGGCTTCCAGCGCGGTCTGCATGCGCTTGATGACTTCCTGCAGGTTCGCACGCGTGGTGCCGAAGTTCAGCCGCACAAAGTCAGCGCACAGGGGACCGAAGGTGATGCCATCATTGAATCCGATGCGCGCTTCGCGCAGGAAGAACTCGTAGGGAGATTCCGCCAAACCCAGGTCGCTGCAATCCAGCCACCCGAGGAAGGTCGCCTGGGGTTTGCTCCAGTGGATACCTTCGAGCTGACTGCGAAAAATTTCGTCCAGATAATCGCGGTTTTCCTTCAGGTAGGCATTTTGCTCCGCGAGCCATTCATCGCCTTCAGCGTACGCCGCCCGGGCTGCGGTCAGCGCCAAAAGACCCGGGCGACCGATCAGCCCGCTGTTGTATTTACAGAAACGCTCCATCAATTTGGGATTCTGAATGATATAAACCGAGGCGTGCAAGCCGGCAATGTTGTAGGTCTTGCTGGGCGCTGTGAAGGTAATGGTATTGTCAGCTACTTCCGGGGCAAGCGTGGCGATAGGGATGTGTTTGTGCCCATCATAAAGGATATCGCAGTGGATCTCATCAGAGATAATCAGCACATTATGCTTCAGGCAGATTTCGGCAACTCGTGTCAGTTCTTCGCGGCTGAAAACTCTGCCGGTGGGGTTCTGGGGATTGCAAAGGATAAAAGCGCGGACGTTCTCGCTGAACAATTGCTCCTCAAATCGGTCAAAGTCGATGGCGTAACTGCCGTCCGCGAGCCGCATGAGGGGGTTCTGAACACCCTTCATGCAAGCGGAATCCGGCGCGCTGATGAAAGGAGGGTAAGCGGGAGTTTGGTAGATGACCGCTTCTCCCGGTTTGCAATAAGCGCGTATGGCACTGTTGAAGCCGGTAACGATGCCCGGAATGTAACCTATTTGGGATTCCGTGACATCCCAATCATAGAGGCGCTTCAACCTCTGTATGACAGTCTGGTTCAGTTCTTTCGGGGGAGTTCCGTAACCAAAGATGCCGTGATCGACGCGCTCATGCAGAGCTCGGATGACTGCCTCCGGGCATCTGAAATCAGTATCGGCAATCCACATTGGCAGCACATCTTCATCGTAAAGATTCCATTTGATACACTCTGAATGACGACGGTCAATTACCTGGTTAAAGTCCATAGAATTCTCCTTTCCGCTATTCTAAACCCAAGTCAGACGAAATGGTATAGCCAGCGGGAATTCAACCAAGTTGGGTTGGGTTTTTATGGAAAAATCGATGTAAAAATTGTTCCGCCCGCGTGGGCGGCTGCGCTGGACTTCATGCAGCGCTTCTAATCAATCATCGGCACGATGGTTTTAAGCAATTTCAGTAAAGCGTCGCGATGGTCTACGATGGTATTCCAAATGGTATCCTCGCCAAGGATCGAATAATGCCCTTCGGGAATGTATTTACAGAGAGCTTCCCCAAGCGCTTCGGCATCTTTCTTCTCCTCCCTATCCTTATCGAATAGAAAATCATGCCACTCGTCCTGATAGAAGTCCTGGAGCTCTGTCTGCCGTTTGCGCGCCTCTTCCAAGAACTCGCTAAGCGCATAAATTTTTTCATTATCTTGTTCCACCTGCACGCACAAAGCCTGCATAGCGATAAGTCTTTTGAGTTGTTTATTGGATTCCATTTTTCTCCTAATTTGGGTTCAAAGCAGCAAAGGAGATTCTCGGTAGCGGTCTCGCTCGCGTGCTAAACCTCTTTGGTATACTTTACCATTAATGAGGATATTACAGAACATTTCCAAATTGCTTGACCAGGTCGAATACTTGCCTGCAACATTGGCGGTGACGCTCTTAGGCGGCGCCGTTGGCGGAGGAGGGGCTGAGATACGGCTGCTCCTCGCATTCCTCAGTAACCTGCTTCTTTTCAGCTGCGCAGTGGTATATGAAAAAATCGAAAGCGCGCCTGCAGATGTCTACGAAACCGAGCTTGCGCAACAAAATCCGATTGCCGCGGGGGAAGTCTCACTGAGGTTCGCCCGTACGACTGGAGTCGTTCTGGCGCTGCTCAGCCTCGCCGCAGCCGCGATGTTGGGACCACTCAACATCGTGCTGGTATTTTTCGGTTTTTTGATTTCGATTGCGCTCTCACACCATAGCCTTAGGCTCGGAAGTGCGCCGCTGATGCGCCTCGAAAAGCATCAGGCGCTCCTTTCAGCGATTTTTGGTCTCTCAGGTTTCCTGGCAACCGCGCAGCATCTGAAATTTGAAGCCATTCTTTTGGTTGTCTTTCTGCTGTCCATCGGGATTCTCTTCGCGGCATGGACCGCGGAATCAGCGCCAAAACTTCTCAGAAAGCCCATTCTTATCGTCCTCTTTGTTTTCGCATCCGGGTCAGCTTACGTGCTATTTGTCGTGTTTGAAGCCATTTCACCCCTGGTTCTTTTGCTGATTGTCCTGGCAAGTTTGATCCTGACTTGGGCAAGAAACCGGTTTAGCTCCCAAAAACAAAACCTGCCGCAAATTCTGCTCGACTCTCTGATAATCTCCACTGCCCTTTCGTTGATGCTCACCCATCTGATACCATTATTCCTCTGAAACAGGAAAGCCCATGAACCCCGACCTCACTCATCTTATCCTCGAAGCCTCTCCAAACTGGAAAGATTACTGCCTGCTCGACAGCGGCGACGGCAAAACGCTCGAACGATTCGGTCCCTACCTGCTCATCCGCCCGCGCCCGCAAGCCATCTGGAACAAAAGCCTGCCAGCCAGCGAATGGAAAAAAGCCAACGCCCTGCTGGTGGAGGAACAGCAGGAGTACGGCGGCAAGTGGACCATCCTCAACCCGATGGAAAAGAGTTGGAAGCTTTCCTATGGAAACCTGCGCTTCCAGGCACAACTTTCCAGCTCGCGCCATGTAGGCGTTTTCCCGGAACAAGCAAGCCACTGGGATTGGATGACCGAACGCATTCAATCTGCGCGGAAACCTTTCAAGCTTCTCAACCTGTTCGGCTATACAGGACTCGCGAGCGTCGCTGCTGCTGCCGCCGGCGCTGAAGTTACGCACGTGGACTCCTCCAAACATGCCATCAGTTGGGCTAACTTGAACCTCAAGCTCTCGGGGCTCGCTGATAAACCTGTCCGTTGGATCGCGGAAGACGCGCTGAAATTCATCAAACGCGAAGCCCGCCGCGGCAACACCTACCAGGGCATCATCATGGACCCGCCAAAATTCGGGCGCGGGTCAAGCGGCGAGGTATGGGACTTCTTCAAGCGCATGCCCGAACTGATTGAAGCCTGCCAGTCGCTGGTGGCGAAGGACGCCGGTTTCGTCATCCTGACCGCCTATGCCATCACCGCCTCAGCCATCATCACGCGCCAGGCTGTGGAGCAAATCGTCGGAAAGCGCGGTCAGTTCACCACCGGAGAATTGGTGACAGTGGAAGAAAGCGCGGGACACGTGCTTTCGCATGCCATTTTTACCCGCTGGCAGGCCTGAGTTTATTTTTCAGACGCTGAATTTTGCTCTGCTGCGATATCCGTGACCAAAACCCGGTCCACGCGGTGACCGTCCATATCCACAACTTCGAAACGCCAGTTTTCCCACTCAAAAGTTTGACCTGTCTTGGGAATCCGCCCCAATTGATTCATGACAAAACCGCTCAAAGTCTGGAAGCCGGCTTTGTCCTCCTCCGGCAGTTCGTCAACGCGCAGGATCGCTTTCAGCTCGTCGACCGGAATGAGCCCGTCCACCAGCCAGCTTCCGTCTGAACGCTGAACCACATCCTGTTCGGTATCGTGTTCGTCCTGCGGGATGTCGCCAACGATGGATTCCAGGACGTCGTAAAGCGTCACGAAGCCTTCCACACCGCCGTACTCGTCCAAAACCAGGGCTTGGTGAACCCCTGTTTGGCGAAATTGCTCGAAAGCTTTGACTGCCTGCATATTGCCAGGCAAAAACAAGGGCTCGCGAACATAGTCTTCAATGTTAAACTGCGGGCTGTGGATATCAACCCCGATCAAGTCCTTGGTGTTGATATAGGCTATTGACCGGTCTAAATCGCCGTGGGCAATGGGCAGGCGGGAATAATTGCTCTCCATCAACTGCTTCACGATCGCCTCAGGGTCATCATCCAGATCAATCCAGTCCACTTCGGTATGGGGGGTCATGATCGCATCCACCCGGCGGTCACTGAAGCGGAAAACGCCGTCCACCATAATCTGTTCCGCTTCATCAAAAACGCCTGTTTGTCTGCCTTCCTGGATGTATCCTTTCAGTTCTTCTTCGGTGATGGCAGGTTCTTTGGTCACATCGATGTTAAAAAGCTTGATGCCCAGATTAGTAGATGCGCTCAGCAGTTTGGTGAGCGGGCGCAAAATGCGCGAGAGGGTTTTGATCATCGGGGAGAGCCGCGTCACGACGTCCTCCGGCTTGCTGACCGCGATTCGCTTGGGGATCAGCTCTCCGACAACGATCGAAAAGTAGGTGATGACGATCACAACCAGCGCCAGCGCCGCGATATCAGCAAAAGGTTCCAGCCAAACAACGCGCTTGAAGATTGCTGCTAAAGGATGCGAAAGCTTCGCGCCTCCGATACCGCCGGCGAGGGTGTCGATCATGGTGATCATGATTTGAATGGCAGAGAGATACTGCTGGTCAGGGTCCTCGAGCAGTTCCAGGGCATCGCTCGCGCCTTTCAGTCCATCCTCGGCGCGCGCCATCAGCCTTGTCTTTTTGGAAGAGACCATCGCGATTTCGTACATCGCAAAAACAGCGTTTAACAGGAAAAGAATAAAGATAATGAGGATATTAAGGTATAAAGACATTGTTTTTTATTTTCCGCTCCAACCGGACTCTTACGCGCTATTCTACCAGACCCTGGGAGTGCTTAATAATGTGAGGGTATTCCTGCCGGGATGGTATTTTTTTGGGTATTTCATGAAGTTTCAAAAGGCATCGATGTACTGTGCGGATCGTCCGCTGAAAGGCATTATGTGATGAGGTCATCCGGCAGATATTCCGCGCGGTTGTGATAAACCATGTAGACGCGGTCCTCAGTGAGATCAAAGCGGCTGATGGCGCAGTTGTTATAGACCAAACGGTAGCCCAACTTGCGATTATCAGGCTCTTCCGGGGAGATATGCAGCATGGCACGCAGAAGGTGGTTGTAAAAACCGCCGTGGGTGACGATCGCGACGCGGTCGTCCGTGCTGGCATGATGCTGCCGGAGCCACTCCAACACCTTCTGCGCCCGCTTCTGCGGCAGCTTGTCATTCTCCTTGCCTCCCCGCCACCATCCACTGCGAGGGATCGGCTGCGTAAGGATGAGGTTTGGGTAGTTTGTTGCCAAAAAGCCCTCGTCCACCCCGTATTCCTCGTTGACCGTTACAACATCATTGACCAAGGTTTCCAGGAAAACGCCGCCAACTTCATGGGCTTCCGGCATCCCAAACAGCGGCAGGTTGAGGCGCTGGGCGATGATGTTGCCTGTGTGGATCGCGCGTTTCATCAGGCTGCAGTAAAGGTGGGTTAGATCAAAACCGCGTCGGTTTAATGGGTCATCGCCGGGATCACTAGTTCCGGACTCGGAAGCCGCAAGAAATTCGGCGAGCAACTCCGCCTGCCGCACGCCTTTTTCGGTCAGTTCAGGGTCAGACGAGCGGGGAGTAAGGTCACCATCCCGGACATTATTGGTGGATTGACCGTGGCGGATGAAGTAAAGCTGCATAAACGTGGTTCTCCTGGGCAGTTATTATACATGCAGGTAGTGTAAATGTGGTTGTGATAGTGTGCGGTGCAAAAGATCAGATCGTTTTTTTGGCTCACGTCATGCGCATGAGGCTTTTGTGTACCCGATAAAAGCAGGATACTTTTGCCAGCATGTTTACTAGCAAGAGTGCAAAGGGGTTGGCGGAGTGTTATAATCTCACTCCGATATCATTGAGAGAAAACTTATGTTAGAGAAACTTGAAGCAATCCTCGACCGTTTTGCGGAGCTCGACCGCCGCCTGGCGGAAGCAGGCTCCGACTTTCAACTCATGGCGGACCTTTCCAAAGAACGCTCCGACCTCGAGCCGATCGCCAACCTTGCCCGTGAATACAAAGCCAACCTTGCGAAAACCGAAGAAACCGAAGCGCTGATCAACATCGCCGAAGGCGAGCTGTTGGACATGGCGAATATTGAACTGGACGAGCTGCGGACCCGCCAGCAGGAGCTCGAAGCGGAACTCAAGGGTATGCTGATCCCCAAGGACCCGCGCGACAACCGCAACGTCATCGTTGAGATCCGCGCCGGCACAGGCGGTGATGAGGCAGGGCTCTTCGTGGCGGATCTGCTGCGCATGTATCTGAAATACGCCGACCTCCACCACTACAAAACCGAGCTCATCTCTGCCAATGAGACCGGCATCGGCGGTTTCAAAGAAGTGACCTTCTCTGTCAAAGGTCGCGGAGCCTTTTCGCGCTTCAAGTTCGAGTCCGGCGTCCACCGCGTGCAGCGCGTGCCCGAGACGGAATCGCAGGGACGCATCCACACCTCCACCGTCACTGTGGCGGTGCTGGCTGAGGTTGACGACATCGAAATCGACATCCCTGATTCAGACATTGAAATCGACGTCTTCAAATCGGCTGGGGCTGGCGGGCAAAACGTCCAGAAGAACATGACTGCCGTCCGCATCCACCACAAACCCACCGGCATCATCGTGGCGTGCCAGGACGAACGCTCTCAGCTCCAAAACCGCCTGCGCGCCATGAGCGTCCTCAAAGCAAGGCTCTACGAGATCGAGCACGAAAAGCGCCAAAGCGAACTCGACGCTACCCGCCGTTCTCAGATCGGCACCGGCGAACGTTCCGAAAAAATCCGCACTTACAACTTCCCGCAGTCGCGCGTGACTGACCACCGCATCAATACGTCTTCCTACAATATCGCCGGGGTGATGGACGGTTACGAACTGGACACTTTCATCGAGGAGCTTCAGCACGCCGAGGAAGCCGAACGCCTGGCAAATTTCGAAACGAATGATTGAGGAGAGCCTGTCATTCGCGCTTAATGGAATCGATCAACCCCACCAGGTTGCCCTGATTTTGCTGGCGCATGTGCTGAACAAGCCCAAAACCTGGGTGCTGGCGCATCCCGAAACTCATCTCAACCCCGACCAGAAGGCGCGGTTGGAGCATTTAGTCAGCCGTTTGCAGGAAGGCGAACCCCTGCCCTATCTCACTGGCAAACAAGCCTTTTATGGGCTTGACTTCGCCGTCAACCCGGATGTGCTCATCCCCCGCCCTGAAACTGAACTCCTGGTGGAAGAAGCGCTTGATTGGCTCGCCGCGCATCCAAACGGGAAAACCGTTCTGGAGGTTGGAACCGGCTCCGGCTGCATCGCTATCTCATTGGCTACGTGTAACACCAGATTGGCTATTACCGCTACCGATATTTCCTCCGCCGCCCTCAAGCTCGCGCGGCAAAACGCCGCTATCCATCAAGTGAGCGCGCAAATCACTTTCACCCAAGCCGACCTGCTGCCCAATACGAGCGATACGTTTGATCTGGTTTGTGCCAATCTGCCCTACATCCCCAGCCAGAAGCTCAGCTCGGTGAACACGCACGGTTTTGAGCCGAATCTGGCCCTTGATGGCGGAGCTGATGGGCTTCGCCTGATCCGCCGCCTGCTTGATCATCTTCCTTCGAGGTTGAATTACCCAAGCGTGGTTTTGCTCGAAATCGAAGCCTCGCTCGGCGCGGAAACGCTCGAACTGGCATATGCGGCTTTCCCGAATGCCTGCGTTACGCTTATTCAGGATTTGGCAGGTCTGGACCGACTTGTTAGGATTGAGCTCTCATGAAAACGACGATCATCCCCGCCAACCACCCGGATGCCATTGCGCTGGCTTGCGAGGCAGTGCGCTCGGGCGGGCTGATCGCCTTCCCGACGGATACGCTCTACGGCTTGGGCTGTGATCCAAACCTGTCAAAGGCACTCCTGAAGATTTACGCCGCGAAAGGACGCGACGCCTCCAAAGCAATCCCCGTGCTCCTCAGCCGCCCTGAACAGTTGCGCAGCCTGATTGAGCGCATTCCGGAGTCTGCTTGCCGGCTGATGGATGCCTTCTGGCCCGGCGCGTTGACGCTCGTGCTGCCAAAGCATCCCAATCTTCCACCGGAATTGACGCCTTATCCCGGGCTTGCGGTCCGCATGCCAAAGCACCCGATAGCTTTAGCCCTGCTCGACCAAACTGGTCCCCTGGCAGTGACAAGCGCCAATATCTCGGATCACGAAAACCCTACAGACGCACAGGGTATTCTGGCACAGTTGGACGGCAGGATCAACCTCCTGCTGGACGGCGGAAAGCTAAGCAGCGGGAAAGCCTCAACGATCATCGACTGCCTTGGCGTGGAACCAAAACTGCTGCGTGAAGGTCCGATCCCATTCAACACGATTCTCGAAAGGTGGAACAACCAATGACCCGACTGACAAATGCCTGGCTGGATTTTGTGCTCGACCCCGAAAACGGTCGCTTCTTCCTCGAAAGTCTGCGTTTCCCCGGCGCGAACCTGAAAAACGCGGCATATAACCTGAGCTTCAGCGGCTCAGGGAAGCCTCCCCTGATGAAACTCGAGTCGCTCAGCAGCGAAGAGCGCTCCGACCCCAAACATGGGGAGCTGGAAGTGCTTTCGGCTGTGTATCGGGCGGAAAACCTTGATCTGGAATGGCTGGTGGAATTCGCCATGCCCGCGGAACTGCCCCTGCTTTTGCAGCGCATGGAGATCCGCAACCATTCTGACCAGACCGTCCACCCTGACAGGATGACCTTCGCGGAACTGAGTGCGGGCGAGCTGCATTTCTCCGCAGACCGCCCCAAGAAGACCGCCTTCTACAGCAACGGCTGGCAGAGCTGGTCGCCCAACAACACCTGGCAGGCAGGGGAAAAGCAGACCCGAAGTTGGCTGAAAGGACTTGCGACCCCAATGCTTTATGACGCCGGCACGCCGGTCACGCGCAGGAGGTCCGAGTTTTCGTCAGACATGTTTGGCGCGGTGATCGACCACGAAGCAAAAACCGGGCTGATCTGCGGTTTCCTCTCTCAAAAGGAGCAGTTCGGGGCGCTTCTTTCCGCCCTTCACCCCGAACCCGACCTGCGCGTCTGGGCAAATGCTGACTGCGTTGAACTGCGCGCGGGCGCCTCTATGCCCAGCGACTGGTTAGCCTGGCAATTTTTCGCAGCTACCGACCCGGAACCTTTCCGCGCCTATTTTGAAGCGGTCGCCCGCGAAAATGAAGCGCGCGAGAGGCTCGAAACCCCGCTGGGATGGTGCAGTTGGTACTACTACTTTAGAGACATCACCCCCTCAGAACTCCACAAAAACCTGCAGGCTGTGGCTGAACTGGCGCCACGGCTGCCGCTGAAGTTTTTCCAAATCGACGATGGCTTCGAGCAGGACGTCGGCAGTTGGTTCCAATTCCACCGCAATTTCCCTGACGGCGTGGCAGGTTTCCCGCAGGAAATCCGTCAAAAAGGGCTGACTCCGGGGATTTGGCTTGCGCCTTTCATCCTTGAACTGCGCTCCCGCCTGATACGCAGGCATCCAAATTGGCTGCTGCGCAAGCAAAACGGACAGCCCGTCAACAGCGGTTTTGTTTGGGAGGGGTTGGGACGAGCTCTCGATCTCACCCATCCGGAGGCATCCGGCTACGTACGGGACGTCATCCGCACCGCGGTGGAAGAGTGGGGCTATCCCTATCTGAAATTGGATTTTCTATACGCGGCTGCTTTACCGGGGGCTCATCACGACCCGACCAAGACCCGCGCGCAGGTGCTGCGGCAGGCATTAGAGCTGATCCGTGAGGAAGCGGGTCCCGAAACGATTCTGCTCGGCTGCGGATGCCCGATTGGCTCGGGCATCGGGATTTTTGACATGATGCGCATCAGCGCGGATGTCAGCCCCGAATGGGAACCCAATGCCTTCGGCATCAGGAAGCCTGTTCGCAGGGAGCCTAATATGCCCTGCGCGCGCAACGCGATCCAAAACATTCTCACCCGCGCGCCAATGGACCCGCACTGGTGGGTGAACGACCCGGACTGCCTGCTTGTGCGGGCTGATTCGAAGCTTACGCTTGCCGAAGTGCAGTCGCTGGCAAGCGCCATCAGCCTGAGCGGCGGCGCGGTCTTGCTCTCGGATGATATGAGCCAGCTCGGCGAAGACCGCCTGCGAATCGCCCAATGCCTGCTGCCGGTATTGCCCCCCAATCCCCAGGTTGCCGACCTTTTCGAAAGGTCCATGCCCTCCAAATTGCGGCAGATATTGCAAAGTCCTGCCGGCGAGAGGCAAATCATCGCGCTTTTCAACTGGGCAGACGAAGCCCGCAACCTGCTACTCAAGCTGGAGGATTTCGGGTTGGAAGGAAAACCTTGGTTGATGCGTGAATTTTGGAGCGGAGAATGGGCAGAAGTGGAAAACGGGCATGTTTTCAGGGACGTCCCGCCGCATGGCGTTCGCGTGCTGACGCTCAGCCCCCTGCAAAAAACCGCTTATCTGGGCAGCGATTTGCACCTCTCGCAAGGAATTGAACTGAGCGCCTGGAAACTCCGGGGTTCAACTCTCAGCCTTGAGCTCAACCTTGGGCGGGAAGCGGAAGGCAGGATATACCTTTATTGTCAGTCAGCTCCTGCCTCAGTTACCGTGGACAAGCAGGAAGTCTCCTGGGTGCAGGAAACGGATAACCTCGTCAGCATAGGTCTAAGCCTCAACGGGAAAGCAACTGTGAAGGTTAAATTCTGAGCCGACCCAAGTCTCGCGCCGCATCCAAGCGCTCCTTTCATCGGTATTAGTGACCTCGGGGCTTTCCGAAGCTTTTTGTTCGGATGGGGTAAGTATCCGCGGGGCAGGGGTATCGCTCCCGCCGTGTATATCACCTCTGGAAATGCGAATTTGGACTTTGTCTAAAACAAACAACCGCCTTCTTACGAAGACGGTTGTTGTGTCAGTCAGGCTCTTTATGGTTTCTCTTCTGGCTCAGTCAGAGCATGTTCCTCTTCCGGCCCGGCAACCGGAGATACCTCGTCCTTCTTCTTGTTTCGTTTGGGACGGTTGGCAGCGCGCTTGCGCAGCGCTCTTATCAGGAAGAAGATTCCAAGACCCAATGGGATCAGGAAAGGCAGGCAGCCAATGCCAAAGCGGATCAGGAAGTCCATGAGATCCTGGAAGCGGCGTACCAGTTTTTCAATGGATTCCCGCACCACGCCCTGAGGCTTCCACCCGCCGATCTCAATCGGCTGCAGAGATGCCTCTGAAACAAGCGAAATAGTAATGGACGATAACGCTGCGGATTCTTTTAGGTACTTGATATGTCCTTGAAGAACCTCAATCTGTTCCCGGACACTGGTCAGCTCGCGAAAAACTTCCATGGTATATTTGAGATCCGTGGTGTTTTCCATCAACTTGATCAACTGTTCTTCTGCAGCCTGAAGGTTGCGCAGACGCGATTCGGAATCAACAAAATCCGAGGTCACATCCTTACCGGTTTGGCTTTCCGAAAGAACTCCCTCGGTACCGGTAGCGCTCATACCGCGAATTTCTTCCAGAGCTGAATCCAGCTTCGCTGCAGGCACGCGGATGGTGATATCAGCTCGGTCATAGCTGCGTCCTCTGGAGTAATCCGTACTTTTCCAGGTATTTGAACTTACCACGAAACCGCCCATACGATTAGCCATGGCATTGATTTCCCGCATGGTTTCGGTTGGTTTTTCAACGGATATGCTGATCTCCGCCGTCTTGATCACGACCCGTTCTATTTGGGCTCCTTCAGCGGTGTCATAATCCTGTCTGTATTCTTCAGCTTCAGTAGGTTCGTCCATTGGGATACCCGGCATGGGCATAGCAGGGGCTTCAACCATTTCTGAAGCAGCATCCCGCTTCGGTGAAGCACAGCCAGAAAGTAGTACCATCACAATCAACAAAAAAATCAATATTGTCTTCTTCATCTTGCTCCTTTCGTTTAAGCGCTCTAAAGACGAATTTAAAACGGTTTTTGTTCCCGTGAATGCTATATTCCCTGACTTAGCCTGGTTGCATGTCTGGATGGGATTCCGAGCGCAAGAATACGCTCTTGTACGGCTTCCACGTCGTATGCAACCCGCTTGAAGAGGAATGTGTCTTCCTCGTCATCCCATATCACGTATGCAGCCTTGGGATTGTGGTCGCGCGGCTGCCCCACCGAGCCTGGGTTTAGGATAAAACGCTTTTCCGAACGCCAGCGGTCGGCATGCTGGGGCGTCAGGATGCCTGGACGCGCGTGGGGATTTTCGATAAAGATGGAAGGGATGTGGGTGTGACCAATCAGACAAATCCTGCTCTGGTAAGCGGAAAAAATGTCTCTCGCGATGTGCGAATTGACGATGTATTCCCAAATAGGGTCGCGCGGGCTGCCGTGCGCGAATGTGATGTCGCCTTCTTCGATCACTATGTCGAGCAGTTCCAAAAAATCACGGGATTCAGGATTGAGCATCTCCGATTGGATAGCGACAGCGCGCGCTGCTTGTTCGTTGAAGGTGTGAATGTCGATATAACCCATCAGGGCAGCATCATGATTGCCCATAATGCAACGCAAGCCGGGCTGCTGGCGCAGCAGGGCAACACATTCATTTGGGTCGGGACCATACCCCACCACATCACCCAGGCACCAAACCCGGTCAAAACTGCCAGCGTCCGATAGAACCGCTTCGAACGCTGTCAAATTCGCATGTATATCCGAGAGAATAAGCGTCTTCACAGGGTTATGGGATGCTGAACGTAAAGCTCCACTTCCCTCCCTCAATATCTACCAGCGAGCTCGTGCCCATCAAAACGATCCAGGTGTTTCCAGGTTTGAGCAAGAAAGGCTTTCCATTCCCATCGAAGAACTGGATAGGTTTTTCGGAATCCGGGGTTTTCCAGGTGATCTGATAAGCTTTTCCATCCCGGAAAACCGTAGCGGGCAAACCATCGGTATTTCCGATCAGGTCAATGCTGTGCAAGGTGTCTTTGTATTCGGTATAAGGCACGTTGATCACAATCAGGTTAGAGAAAGCAAGCTGCTCATTCGTGTTTTGATCAACCGAGGGGCTATAGATGTTGCTGGTAGTTTCGTCCATCGCAAAGCGCAGGTACTTTCCGCTGGTTTCATCGTAAACAAAGTCGGCTCCCTCACCTGCTCCAAAAGAAACCCATGCGCTTGCGCCAGCCTCACCGCCTTCCGGAGCGGCACTGCTGAAAGCCATACCGCCCAGATCCGGGTTTTCCAATCCATATCCCTGGGAAGTAAAGTAGTTTGAAAGCGCAGAAGAATCGCCAAAGACGCTGTAGACGTAATTGCGTCCATCATCGCAAACGCCCGGGCATAGGTACTTATCCGTGAAAAAGCGCCCTGGAATATAGTTCCAGAGATATGGCAGTACCTCGTTGCCATCGCCGCCGGTGGAACCGACCACCCCTTGGTAGAGGCTGCCGATGTGCCCATCAACCCGGCGAATGGAACGCACGGGTCCAATCCGGTCGCAATCCTGCCCATAAAACAAAGCAGAAAAGCGATTAGCACCCCATCCTATGTAATACTCAAAAACGAGGTCAGCTTTAGAAAGACCCCACTGCGGTTGATAATCAATCTGGTGATTGGATATTTTCATGATCACCGGTCGGCGCTGAAGCAGCTCAGGGTTTTCAACCTTCAGACCCGTCAACGGATTGACGCCCTCGGGATAAGAATTCGGACCGATTGGCACAACAGGTGTTGGCGTGGGCTCGGGCAAAGGCGTTGCACTCGGCTCCGGGCTTGGCGTAACGCTGGGCTCCGCTGAACTTTCGATCGCAGCAAAAACCGCCGTGACCGTGCCGGCAACCGCGGTTTGTTCCGCCTCAGTCAAAGCGGGCATCGAAGAACTCCCACATGCGCTGATCACCAGCGCGAGAGTCATCAAAACAAGCAATATTCCTGAATATTTTTTCATAGCATCCATCCTTGAACAGAGGAATTGTACCTTATTATCGAAGTTGTCAATTCCGCGCGGATGGCAGCTTGGAAAGGGTTTCATTCCTTCGGAAAGACGAATCGGAAAACGAAAAATGTTTTCCGCCATCCATTATTGTCGTTTTATAGACCTTTCCAACGTTTTAGAAAACGAATAAGACTACTCTTTCATTCTATCTACATGTCAAGCGCGCGGTCGGTTAGACTGGCGCCGATGTTGAAGCATTTCGCATCGGGATGGTGCAGAATGATCGCCGCGGTGGACTGCTCCGGCACCAACTGGAAAGCTGAGGTCAGGCTCATGCCCAGTTCCCGCTCCGCGGGCAACAGGTCGAAAACCTTGCGGTGATCCTGCAGGTCGGGGATGGAGGGGTAACCCCAGGAATAGCGCAGCCCCTGCTTCGGCTTCAAGTTGAGTTCCCGCCGAATCTGCTTGTGAAGGTAATCCGCAGTCGCTTCTGCCAGCTGCACCGCCAACCCATGGAAGTAAAAGCCTTCCGAGTATTCCGCAGCCGCGTCCAGAGCCTCAAAGCGCTCGGTCGCCTGCTTGCCGACCGTCACCACCTGCAAAGCCACAACGTCCATCATACCCTCATCGAAGGGCATGAAGTAATCTGCCAGGCAGAGATGCTCTCCCTCTGGCTGGCGCGGAAAGTTGAAGCGGGTCAGCTCACGCGGAACGCTGCTGAGGGTTTCCGGGTCAAAAAGGATCAGGTCATTACCATCCGCAGCGGCGGGCCAATAGCCGTAGACTGCCTGAGGTTTGTACCAACCCTCCTTCTCTGCCTGCGTCAGCATGCGCAGTCTGCGCGTGTCAAATTCTTTCCGGGTTTCTTCCCACTCTGCGCCCTTCAATCCCGAACCGCCCCAGTTCATGCGGTAGAGGGATTTCAGGTCAAGGTGGGCTGCCACCGCCTGCAGAGGGAACTCCCGAACCACTCTGGCGCCCCACCTGGCAACTTGCGGGATGAAGGCTGCCGCTTTGACCGCGGAAGTCCTCACCTCAGCGGGCGCGGGTCGGTCAGGCTTCTGCTTTCCAAATTCCTGGTCGGCTTTATCGATTATCGAAGTCATCAGGGCTTCTTTGCGGTCCGGATCAGAGAGCTGATCCATCACACCCAGACCATCGAAAGCGTCCTTGCAGTAAAAGACGCCGCCCTTGTAGTAGTCGCCATTTTCCGTGCGCAAAATTCGCCTGCCGAAAGCGGGGTTGATCGCCGCCCCACCGATAAGTACCGGTATATCCAGATTGCGCCTTGCCAGCTCATTAACGATCAGCGCCATTTGCTTGCTGGTGGAAACCAGCAGTGCGCTCAGTCCGAAGGCGTCGGCTTTCTCTTCAATCGCGGTCGAGATGATCGTTTCCATCGGCACCTGCTTGCCCAGGTCCACCACTTCGTAACCGTTATTCGAAAGGATCGTCCGCACAAGGTTCTTGCCGATGTCGTGGACATCCCCAAAAACCGTCGCTAAAACCAGCTTCCCTTTCGAGAGCCCTTCCTGTTTTTCGAGGTAGTCTTCGAGATGAGTCACAGCCTTTTTCATGATTTCCGCCGACTGCAAAACGAAGGGCAAGATGAGATCGCCCGATCCGAAACGGTCGCCAACTTCTTTCATCGCCGGCAGCAAAACCTCGTTCAGGATCATCACCGCCGCCTCACCCTTTGGCAGGTCTGGATGCTCAGCGAGAATGGCGTCTATATCATCTTCCAATCCAGCTTTGTGGCGGCGAAGGACTTTCTGGAAGAGCCGCTCGCTGTTGCTCAGTCCCTCAAAGGGGTCAGCTTTGATGGTCTGTTCAGTTTCGCTGGTAACGATCGAGTCGAAATAAGCAATAAAATCAGGCAGGGCAGTTTCCGAACGGTTGAATATCAGGTTTTCCGCCAGTTCGCGCTCGTTTGCGGGGATCTCCGCGTAGGGTGTGACCTGCGCCGGATTCACGATTGCCATGTCCAGCCCTGCTTCGACCGCGTGGTAGAGGAAAACACTGTTGAGTACCTTGCGCGACGCGGGAGAAAGCCCGAATGAGACGTTGCTCACCCCCAGCGATGTGTGCACGCCCGGGAGCTCTGCCTTGATTCGTCGGATGCCTTCGAGCGTTTCGATGGCTGAGTCGCGGTAAATTTCTTCGCCGGTGGCGAGCGTGAAGGTCAAATCATCAATGACGATATCCTCCGGACGCAGTTCATATTCCGCTGCCAGCGTAACGATTCGCTGCGCGATCTGCAGCTTGCGTTCAGCAGTCTTTGCCATACCCTGCTCATCGATTGTCAGAGCCATCACAGCCGCGCTGTGTTGGCGAGCCAGCGCGAAGATCCGCCGCGGTTTGGCGTCGCCCGCTTCGAAGTTGGTAGAGTTGATCAGGCAGCGTCCTGGGGCAGTCTGGAGAGCAGCCTCCACCACGTCGGGTTCGGTCGTATCGACCACCAGCGGCACCGGCACTTCAAGCGAGAGCCGCTTGATCAGACGGCGCATCATTTCGGCTTCATCGCTGCGTTCGGTGACCGCAACGCTCACATCCAGCGCGTGCGCGCCAAAATCGACCTGATCGCGGGCAATCTGGAGCATGCCGTCATAATCTTCCGCCAACAGCAGCCGCTTGAAGGCGCGGGAACCCTGCGCGTTGAGCCGCTCGCCGATCACGAAAGGCGCGGGCTGCTGCTCGAGAGCCACCGCCTGAACCGATGATGCCAGCGAGGCAAACGGTTTGGGTTCGTTCCTGGTGAAACCCACCTCATCGATCTTCTGGCGCAGCGCCTCAATATGGGCGGGGGTAGTCCCGCAGCATCCGCCCACCACACGGATGCCGTAGCGGCTGACGTACTCCGCCAGCGCGCTCGAAAACTCTTCCGCCTGCATCGGGTAGACAGCTTCACCGTCCACGTTCATCGGCAGACCGGCATTCGGAATGCACGAAATCGGCAGGCGCGCATGTTCGCTCAGATATGCGATCGATCCCCGCATGTGTTCGGGACCGGTGGAACAGTTGAGCCCGACTACGTTCACGCCCATGCCCTCAAGGATCGAAAGCACCGCGGTGATATCCGTTCCGAGCAGCATCTTCCCGTTGACGTCGAGGGTGACCTGCGCCTGAATGGGCAGCCAAACGCCCTCATCTCCGCAAGCCAGGCGGATGCCCTGGATGGCGGCCTTGACCTCGAGGATGTCGTTGGACGTCTCAATCAACAGCAGATCCACCCCGCCGCGGATGAGGGCGCGGGCTTGCTCGCGGAAGATATCCACGAGCTCGTCGTAACTGATATCGGACATCTCGGGATCATCGGCAGAGATGAGTTTGCCTGAAGGTCCCATCGAACCTGCCACAAAGCGGGGCTTTTCGGGCGTGCTGAAGGCGTCCGCTGCTTTCCGGGCAATTTGCGCTGCGGCGAAATTGATATCCTGAGTTTTATCTGCCAGACCGTAGTCCGCCAGGGTCAGGCGATTCGCGCGGAAACTGTCCGTCTCCACCACATCCGCGCCGGCTTCGAGATATGCGTTGTGCACTTTTTCAACCGCCTGCGGGCATGAGATCGTAAGATAGTCGTTGCAGCCGAAGTACCGCTCCCCGCCGAAATCATCAGGCGTCAGCTTCTGCAGTTGGAGCATGGTGCCCATCGCCCCGTCAAAAACTATCACCCGCTGGTCCATCTCGCGGAGGTAAGCGTCTTTTTTGATTAATTTTCTATCATCCATCCAAGCCACCTTATAAAAAATACCTCTCCCGGAGGTATCCCTTCGCAGTCCTTCCCGCTGGACTTTCCCTGTGAAAGAGTAGTCCAACAGATAAAGCGAGTTTATCATATTTAGGGATAGTGAATTCTCTATAAGAATTTAATCGCGTGATCATCTTCCCAAATTCAATGGTTGAGATTAAATAAAGTAAAGGGTTGTCCATCTTTACATTACGGAATTATCTTGGTTTACTGACATCTAAACAAATTGACAATTATTGCGGTTTCATACTAGTTCAACACACTTATCACCAATTCTTACATAACTATCAATTTCATCAAGAGGAGCTGGCTTATCTGACGAGTTTACCCTTAATGTCTCAATCTCCTCCTTATTTGAGGAAGGTCCAGACATTTGCTCAAACATACGAGCAATACTTTGGTAGTTATGAATATATCTATAAGTAGAACAAATAGAAAACTCATCATGTACTTCAGTGCATATAACTCTTACTTTTTCACGATTAATCTCGCCGATGATTTTCCCTGTAATTGGGTCAAAAATTGTTGTAGGTTTACATGATAGGATCTTAAATTTCATGCCAATCGAAACCCCTGACTTGGATCCAATGTTTAATACTAGTTCCCTTTCATTCAATATGTAGGCAACATAACCTTCTGTGAGTTTTTTCATCACTAATTCTCCTTACTCAACAATGCAATGGTCGTTGGACGCAAATAGCTTTTTTGGTTTGACTTGACAAAAGATAACAACATTGGATCAGTTTCTCCGATACAACAAAGATGAATGCCATCATCCTTTTCTTTTGGATCATCAAATTTACCAAATAGATAAAAATCCTTAGTGTCAATCAGAAAGCATTCTAAGATAGTATTCGTAGGAATTCGCTCTATCTGAGGAATAACGATGAACACTTCTTTGTCAATCGAATATGCGTAACTAATATCTGCAAAAATAAATTTGTTACCGGTATTAACCGATTCAATAGCATTTCTAACTAATTGTTCTTTTTGGGATTCACATCGATTTAAAGAATTCTCGACGTAAGATATCTTAGATAGAAGTAATTGAATTCTTTCTTCAAGTACAATTTTTTCTTGCGTCACTTTATCAAATATCAAACCATTCCTAATTATTTCAATAAATCTTTTTAATAGAGTAATCCACAGAGGCAAAATTAAAATTAATAGGGAGATAATAAGAAAGTAAACTCTTTGCTTTTTAGAGAAGACATCTTGCATAAATTCCGGAAATAAAAAATCAACCAAGGCAAAAAGAAATGGAATAAGGGCTACAAATACCCAATGATTATAAACACTCTTTAGAAGATTTGCGGTTCTTTTATTTCTTCCCATTGTCATTATCCAGAAACTCTTCTACATAATTTCTGCTTTCCTTTTTAGTCAGAGTTAGTTTCACCGAAGATAACAATAATTAGTTCTGTTGAAAATGCTTTAACATATCTTCGTATGACAAATAGTCCGCATCCTCTTTAGGAAATGCTAGTTGGTTCTTTAAGACGCCTATTTTGCTTGGCAACTTCAATTTTCCTGCTATAAAAGCGAACAATCGTTCTTTTGGAAAAATTTCTTTTGGATTTCGAATATCTAATAAATCCCAAGGAAGATAGCCCAATTTATTGTAATTAGAATTAGCCGTTGGACTAATGCTTTGGAATACTTCATTTGTTACCGGCTTATGTCCGTTTCTACGAAAATACTCGATTATTTGGTAAATGTATCGAGACATAAGCCCATATTCCTTTGCACTTTCCATAGTAATCTTGGCGATTTGTCTCCAAACCATCGATTCTAAATGGTTAACAAATACCAATTCACTATTAAGCCATTGTTTTATTTCTTCGCGAGTTGTGTTCTTCAGTGCTGTGCTATCACCATGAGCCAATCTATGTCTCTTTTCGATAAAGACGTCGAATAATTCTATTAATTCCTCATTTGTCATGGAATCTGTGGAAAGTCCATCAAATACATTTCTAATGCCAAAAACCTCAAAACAAACCGTCTTTACATTTTGAATACTGGGGGTGTTAATCCTGTCAATCCTTTCGTGAACGAACTTCATATATTGTTCTGACCAACCATCACCAGCAAAGGACCAAACTGATTTTGTAAACTCATCAGGGTTTTTTTCTCGATTTTCACTAACAGAAAATAGTGCGATTTTTTCTTGTGTTTTTTTGGGCAAATCACTAGGGTTTCTTAACCCTTCTGATATGAATTCACAACCCTCTAACAATATATCCTCAACAAATCTTTCCCAATATGCAAAAGAAAGAATAATGGAAGACTTTAAGAGAGCCTCAACAAACCTTGGTTCATTAACTGCTGTCGAAATTTCAAGCAAGATCATTGGTTCTTTTATTAACTCAGAAAATTTTACTTCCTGTTTTAAGTAACTCATAATTATTTACCTCTTTCAACCTTTAGACAACCTATAATACTAAATAATTTCGATTGATTCTTGGAAAAGATTCATCAATTTTAGATTGGATTTCAAGCGTTCTTGCCAGAGCGGTGGCGATGCGGATGATGTGGCGGGGATCGGTGAGAGGCTGGTCTTTTCGGTCTTTGATATATTTATCCAGGACCTGGTAACCGCCTATCTGATAATGCCAGACTTCTGGATCGAGATTTTCAAAGTATTTATCTTTATTAATGTAGAGGCGTTTTTGGTCGGGGTCGTAGCGCCGGAAACGAATGATGTCATCGCCTGTTCCCTGGAATCGTACAGTGGAGTCTTCGAGTTCTTCACTTCGGAGGAGGTGCAGGTCCTTGAGCCGTTCGCCCAGCCTCGCCATTTCTTCAAAAACTTCCGGATCATATGTGAAGGGAATACGCGGGAAGTCTGTTTTAAGAAATTCGGAATACATATTTCTGTATAAAGGGCTATAAAGAATTGCATAAACGTAAAAAATGATCTCCTCAGGGCTTACTTCTCTTCCGAAAACTTCTCGAATTTTTATGTTGATTTTTTCATCAATGTTAGGTGTTTTCAGCTCTGACTGACTCGGGAATAATGTGAGGTCTGTTTCATCTTTATAAACATAAAGTGGGCAGACCGTTGCCCCGCCTCGATAGAACATATTAACATCAGAGATCTTGTCTGTAATCAGCGATAGATTCCAAGCATACTCCTCACCAACTGCTTGCCCTTGTCTTCCGACCAGGATAGCTAAATTTTCCGCAGCCATATGTTGAAGCAATTCTTTTCTAGGAAATTCGACAAGGAATTGTGAATAGATTATAAAACGATCATCAAAGGGTCTATAAGCATATTTAGTCATTAAATCGTGAAGATCGACAACTTTTGATAGAGCTTTTCTATTTTCAGATAGACTCCAGTCTCTTGTATCACTTAAACCATATGCTTCTCGAAAAAAATCATCAGGAAGTGTCGGATCAGCAAATTGTGAAATTCGTACTAATAAATCTCTTTTATTTTCATGAATAACAAACTTGTCTCTGTGAGTCGCAACACCAATTCCATTAACGGGAAAGATCTGTGTAATTTTTGGGAACTTTTCGTATTCTCCTTCCAGTGTTTGGTTCAATGGCTTTAAGATATACAAATCTTGCGTAGGATGTAATTCCAGCCAATCTGTTGAATGAACAGATGATTGATCTAGGTAACCGTATTTCTTATCTCGCTCTCCATAAAGATCAAAAGAAAAAACATCAAGTATGTTATCGCTCTTTTCATTCTTGATGAAAATTGAGATCGCTGTACCGACCCGAATATCAAAGACATTTTCATCTCTACTTCCATCCGGAGAAACCTCTTTTTTAATGCTATTTCCATGCAAGTCAATAATGTAAATCCGGTTGAATG
>Ga0209510_1001303_pt1 | contig 28832 bp, 24 predicted proteins | sample BiotimSIPDNA_FD_185749 | JGI IMG/M metagenome (GOLD analysis project Ga0209510, IMG submission 185749) | Anaerobic biogas reactor microbial communites from Washington, USA - Biogas_R1 time_0 SIP DNA (SPAdes) (version 2) | ecosystem: Engineered > Bioreactor > Anaerobic > Unclassified | place...
GGCGACAGTCAATTGGATTCAAAATATTAAACCTTGCCGTCTAAAATCCCGCCCTTGGATTCGCACCCAACAATATAAAATGCTTCCAAAATGATCCACAAAATTCTGCCGCCGGTAGGGCGGGGTTGGAAGCGGTCAAATTGGAAATTACGACTGAATCTTTCCGCTCCCGACCCGCCGCGATCGAATCATCCATTTGGCGGAATTAAGATGACGCTGCCCTCGATGGCGGCTTGGGGACGGATTAACGGGTATTTATTTGTAGGTTCTTCGTCCCCAATCCCGCCCTGCAATATTACATTCAGCAGTTATCGAAAAAAGCAGAAAATCGGCGTGAGTAATGCCCCGCTCCGCGGGTACATACCCCCGCCGTACGGATGAGCTTACATTCACAAGGATGATCCAACAGATACGCTCGACCGATGCCATAGTTAGCAGAAAAGAGGTGCAGAATGTCAAATATACGGATATCGTGTTTGACGATTCACCTCTCCGTCCCAGGGCGGTGTTCCTGGCGTATAATTCCAGCATTAACGGAGAAAGGGATTCAAAGATGCCTGAATTTTCTGACGTCCAAAAGGTCTTCAACGCTCAAACCAGGTCGCTTTTGCAGCGCGCCTGGCAGGCGGTGCCGGAGCAGCAGCGCAAGGAAATCGACAGCATGCTGCAGGGCATCCCATTCAACAAAAATCCCCTCAACAGCTTGATCGATCTGGCGCTGATGCACTCCAAAGCGGTGCTCGGAGCGCATAAAAAAGTCGCGATTCTCGGTCCCGCCAACGTGGGCAAGTCCACCCTGTTCAATCAATTCGTCCGCGCCAAACTCGACCAGGCGGAAGTCAGTCCCATTCCCGGCACAACGCGCGTGAATAAGGAAGCCGATGCCGGCATCTTCACCATGATCGATACCCCCGGCGCGGACGCTGTCGGCTCGGTGGGCGAGACCGAACGTGAGCACGCGCTGGCTGCCGCCCGCCACGCGGACTTCCTCGTATTGGTTTTCGACGCGATGCAAGGCGTGAAGCAGGGTGAACTGGGCCTTTATAACCAGTTGCTGGCGCTGAAAAAGCCCTTCATCATCGTGTTAAACAAAATAGACCTGGCAGAGAAGTTCAGACAGAGTGTTATTGAGAAAACCGCTGATAATCTGAACGTTTCTCCCGAACAGGTTATCCCGATTTCCGCGCTGAAAGGGGAAGGCATCGGGCAGGTCACGCTGGCGATCATCGCCGCCGACCCAGCCATGACGCTGGCTCTCGCGGAAGCGATGCCCCAGTACCGACGCAAAATCGCCTGGCGCAGCATCACCACCGCGGCGTCCCTTTCCGCGGCGATCGCGCTGACGCCGCTGCCAGTCATCGATTTCATCCCGCTTGTTGCCACACAAACAGGCATGGTGTTGACCATCGCCCGCATCTACCAATATAAGCTTACCGCCAAACGCGCGCGGGAGTTGATCGGCACGTTTGGGCTCGGCATGCTTGGCAGGGTACTATTCCAGCAGTTGTCAAAATTCGCGGCTGTACCCGGTTGGATACTCTCCTCCGCCATCGCCACCTCGATGACTGTGGTGATGGGCTATGCCGCGATCGAATGGTTCGAGAAAGGCGAGCGAATCAGCAATGAAAAGTTTCACCAATTGAGCCGCGATCTATCCCAATCGCTGGTTCAGAAACTACGAGAGCTTTTTAAGCGCAGACCTTCACGCGAGCAAATGAAAAAGGCTGTGGTCGACCTCGTAGGCGAGGACGGAGCCACAACCCCTTCAATCGAAAAAAGCAATACCTAAATCAGACCGTTCGCCCGCCCGACTTTGGCGAAGGTTTCGAGCACACGCTCCAACTGCGCGCGGGTGTGGGTAGCCATGTAGCTGGTGCGCAGCAACTGACGCCCGGGCGCCGTGGCAGGGGAGATTACCGGATTTACGAACACACCGGCGTCGAATAGGTCGCGCCACATCTTGAAGGTCAGATCGTTATCGCCGATGATGATCGGAATAATGGGTGTAACGGAATGACCGGTGTCGAATCCGAGCGATTTTAGTCCCTCGCGCATAAAGTTGCCGTTGGCTTCGAGCGCGTCTACCATTCCGGGTTCCTCGCGCATGACCTGCAGAGCTGCCAAAACAGTTGCCGTGTTGGCGGGCGGGATGCTGGCGCTGAAAATCAAACTGCGGGCATGGTGTTTTACGTAGTCGATAACGGCATAATCGCCTGCCACAAAGCCGCCAATCGAGGCGAAAGACTTGCTGAAGGTGGACATGATCAGGTCCACTTTGTCGGTCATGCCGAAATGCGCGGCAGTGCCCCGTCCCTTGCCAAGCACGCCCATCGCGTGGGCATCGTCCACCATCAGGCGCACGCCGTATTTCTCGCAGAGTGGAACGATCTCAGGCAGCGGGGCAATGTCGCCCTCCATGCTGAAGAGCCCATCAACCACCAAGAGCTTGCCGCCTGTTTCGGGCAGGCTTTTGAGCACGCGTTCGAGGTGATCCATGTCGTTATGGCGGTAGCGCTCAATCTTGCCCATGCCCAGACGCGCCCCATCCACAATGCTTGCGTGGTCTTCCTTGTCGAGGATGACGGTGTCGTCCTTGCCAATCAGCGAGCTGATCGTCCCGAGGTTGACCTGCATTCCGGTGGAAAACACCAGGGCGACCTCTTTGCCGACCCATTCCGCGAGCTGACGTTCAAGCTCTTCAATGATGGTCATGTTGCCGTTGAGGAAGCGCGAGCCGGTGCAGCTCGTGCCGTAGAGGTCAATCGCTTTACGGGCGGCTTCACGCACTTTTGGATGGGTGGTGAGCCCGAGGTAATTATTTGAGCCGCACATGATGATCCGGCGCCCTTCAAACACCACTTCGGTGCCTTCGTTGCGATCCAACGGGATAAAGTAAGGATAGGTGCCAGCTTCGCGCGCGCTATCAGCGTCTTCAAAGCGATAACATTTAGTAAATAAATCCATAGGAGTCCTTTCCTGGTTTTCTTTATTTAACGCAAAAAACAGCTTTCGGTTCTTTTTATTATAATAATTGGTGCGAATTCGTTATTGTATAAGGAGAGAAACGCGCCTGATGGAAGTTTTGGACTGATTATTGCAACCGTTCCCGTAAAGAGTGAGAGAAGGAAATGACGATGAAAAAATTAATACCAGTTATCCTGATTTGTTTGATGTTGACCGCGTGTAACTTCCCCACCGCTAAATTGAGCAGTGAGGAGGTCGTGCAAACCAACGTCGCGCTGATTTTGACCAACGCTCCGGAGACTACCCTGCTGCCCGACGGGACGCAAGAGCCCGAAACACCTGAAAACTCAAGCGAAGACACCCCCGTAGCTGCCATTGAGCCAACTTCGGGAGAACCTGCGGCGCCCGAGCCGGAACCCACTGCCACTGAAATCCCTCAACCCACGGCAACAACCCCGCCCACCCCCACCGCCACTCCCGAGCCGCTTGCCGGCGACCCCGTGACACAGTTGGGCGCTCCGGATTTCCTCGACGAATTCAATTCTGCTGAGCGTTGGGCTTATGAGGACGACTGGTTCCTTCTCACTGTTTCTGGCGGGCAACTGCACGCCTACTCGAAAGGCACGCCCTACTGGAGCAGTTGGTATACCACCCATCCTGAAACGAGAGATGCCTATTTTGAAACGACATTCACCCGTCCAAATTGCAGCGGAAAAGACCGCTTTGGCTTGGTGATCCGCTGGGACGAGTCGCAGCAGTTCTATTACATGGGTGTTACCTGCGACGGCACCTGGGGATTCAGCTTCTACACGAAGGACAATCAGATCATCAATATCCTCGATTATCAAAGCAGCGACGCTTTCAAGCCCGCCGCTGAACCCAACCGCATCGGGATCCTGGCGAAGGGAAACCACTTTGACTTCTACATCAACGGCACAATTGTCGGATCGGCAACAGACGACCGACTGCCTGACGCCGGAACTTTCGGTTTCATCTCGATGTCTGCCGGCACAGTCAACATGAAGACCAGCGTCGAAAAGCTGCAGTTTTGGAAACAGTAAACATCCGCAACCTTTTTCAAGGGCGTCCGTAGCAGGTCGCCCTTTTTATGTGAAATAAAGCAAAAAATAACAAAAGAAGCTTTCTTTTCAGCATTTCGAATGCCAATTCACCCGTTTTGCCTTTCCAAAAGCAAGAAATTAGTCAATTATTGAGCAATTTCAGCCAAAATTCCTGAACCTTGATACAATAAAAATCATGGTTGAGAACTACATTATCCATCCGGAATTAGAAGGCGGGTCATTCACGTTTCAAGGCGGAAAGATTGGTTTTTTACTGCTGCACGGCTACACAGCGACGACCGCGGAAGTACGCCCGCTCGGCGAACTGCTGCACCGCAATGGCTTCAGCGTCAGCGCGCCGCTTTTGCCCGGGCACGGCACCCATCCTGATGACCTGAACCGAACATGCTGGCAGGATTGGCTCCGATCCGTTGAGGAAGCATACGCCAGTTTGAGCCGTCAGTGCGACCAGGTTTGGGTGGCGGGCGAGTCGATGGGAGGGCTGCTCAGCCTTCTGTTGGCAGCCAGGCACCCAGAAATTCAGGGTTTGCTGCTCTACGCGCCCGCGCTGCAAGTCCGCAAGCTGTGGGGGGCATATCTGCTGCAATATGTAAAAAAACACCTTCCCAAACGCTCAAAAACGAATGAACTACTCTGGAAAGGCTACAACGTCTATCCGCTTAGAGGCGCCGCGGAGATGCTGCGATTACAAAAAGTCGTGCGGCGTGAGCTTGGCAGTATCCGTCAGCCCACCCTGGCTATTTTTAGCGAAAAAGACGCGACGGTTCCAACGAGCGCCAGTAAACTCCTGAAAGACAGGCTCGGTACGAGAGATCTTGAGGTGGTCATCCTCAAAAACTCGCCGCATGTCATTCTGCTGGCGAATGAACAGCAGAAAGTGCATGACCTGACTCTCAATTTTCTTTCCAAGAGGCTGGATGGATTGAGCCGTGAGGATCGCGCCCACACTGGATTCCCAATAGCATGGGGCGCTGGAAATTAACGCAAAAAACTTATGCTCGATACTTTTGAGAGACCCATCACTTATCTGCGCATTAGCGTGACAGACCGCTGCAACTTCCGCTGCCGCTACTGCATGCCGGAAGAGGGCGTTAAAATGCGCGTGCACAGCGATATGTGCTCTTTTGAAGAACTGCGCGATATCGCCGCTGCCGCGGTCAGGTGCGGCATTAATAAGATCCGCGTGACAGGCGGTGAACCCTTAGTGCGCCGGGGAATCGTGGACTTCTGCCGCATGCTCTCCGCGCTTGAGGGGCTTGAGGAGCTGTGTCTGACGACAAACGGAAGCCTTTTGCCTGCCTTAGCCCGACCGCTACGGGAGGGAGGCGTGGACCGGCTGAACATCAGCCTGGATACGCTGCGACCGGAGAGATTCCGCTACATCACGCGGCTTGGCTCGCTCGAGCAGACCCTGGAAGGAATCCGCGCCGCGGAAGAAGCGGTTTTTTTCAGCAGCCTCTTGCACAGCCTCTTGCAAAAACCTTTGACTCAATAGGATCAGAGGTTTATACTTCTCCACTTGATGCCAAACAAAAGACCTGTTTTGGTTTGATTGGAGTTATTGTGAACGAGACTAAGGGACCCTATATCCCGCTGGATATGCCTGAGGTACTCGGCAGTAAGAATAAACTGCTGAGTTTGTGGCATTTAATGCGCGGATATCATTTCCATTACCTTGTTTCCACGATCTTCCTTTCCCTGGCAGCCTTTGCCCGCACGGGGATGTACATTTACCTTGGTAATTTCATTGACCGCATGCTGGATAAAAAGCTGGTTGGTCAGGAGCTGACACTTGGAGCGCTGACCTTTGGCGCGCTGATCGCTCTGCAAGCCCTTTCGAGCTTCATGAGCAGTTGGATGGCAAATTTCACCGCCGAAAATTCCACCCGCCGCCTGCGCGACCATCTCTTTGACCATATCCAGCGGCTTTCCTACAGCTATCACTCAGAATCTAAGACAGGCGACTTACTGGATCGGGCAACCTCCGACGTGGACACACTGCGACGTTTCTTCGCGGACCAGGCGATTGGTGTGGGACGGATCGTAATGATTTTCATCATCTCTTTCATCGCCATTGCGCGGATCAACCTGCGCCTCGCACTGGTTTCCATCATCATTTTCCCGATCGTGTTGGTCATCTCGCTCATTTTCTTCAAACGGCTGTCTAAAGCCTACGAAGCTTACCAGGCGCAAGGCGCGATCCTTTCCACCGACCTGCAGGAAAACCTCAGCGGTGTGCGTGTTGTGAAGGCGTTTGCCCGCCAGGAATATGAGATCGAGAAGTTCGATAAAGAAAACCGGGAAAAATTGCGCCTTGGCAAGAAATTTAACTGGATGCACGCTTTATTCTGGCCTCTTTCGGATATTATTTGTTCCGCGCAGAGCGTCGGAAGCAACTTTTACGCGGCGATGATGGTGCTCAACGGGGGCATCACCCTGGGCGATTTCATCAGTTTCCACGGCTTGTTGGGCTGGCTGATATGGCCCATCCGCAACCTCGGACGCCTCATCATCGACACGTCGCGTGCGCTCGTCTCGTACGGACGCATCGCGGTGGTGTTGCAGGCGCCGGAAGAAGATATGACCGGCTGCACCTACCAACCCGAAGAAGGCATCCGCGGGCAAATTTGCTTCGATAAAGTCAGCTTTGCCTATGAGAAAGACCAACTGGTTCTGGACGATGTCAGCTTTTCATGCCAGGCTGGGATGGTTGTGGCGCTGCTCGGTTCGACTGGCTCTGGGAAAACCTCGCTGGTAAACCTGCTGCCGCGTTTTTATGACGTGACATCCGGGCAGATCCTGCTGGACGGGGTCAACCTGAATGCATACTCCCGGGATTTTTTGCGCTCTCAAATTGGGGTCGTGGAGCAGGAGCCCTTTCTCTTTTCCTGCTCGATCCGCGACAACATCACCTATGGAGTGCACCGTGAGGTGAGCCAGGAAGAAATTGAAAACGCCGCCCGCGAAGCCGCGATCCACGACGTGATCCTTTCTTTTAAGAATGGTTACGATACCCTTGTTGGTGAGCGGGGCGTGACGCTTTCGGGCGGGCAGAAACAGCGCCTGGCGATCGCGCGCACCTTGCTGATCAACCCGCGCATCCTGATCCTTGATGATTCCACCTCATCGGTGGATATGGAAACGGAGGTGCAGATCAGGGCGGCGCTGGAAAGCCTCATGACCGACCGGACCACGTTCATCATCGCGCATCGTATTCAGAGCATCATGAATGCGGATCTGATCCTGGTCTTCGACAAAGGTAAGATCGTTCAAATGGGCGGGCATGAAGAACTGCTCAGCCAACCCGGAATCTATAAGGACATTTACGACATCCAGGCTCGGATTGACAGTGCCCTGAAAGAGGAAATTGACCGTGTCGAATCAATATAACGAAGAAGAACTGGACGACGTTGTCGACCTCAAGAGCGGCGTCATCGGACGGCTATTTAAATCATTGAAGCCCTATTGGCTGCTGATTCTCATCTCGGTTTTGGGGATCGCTTTGGTATCCTTTTTGGACGCCTACTACACGGTGTTGAGCAAGCGCATCATCGACGAAGGCATCGTCGCCAAAAATCTACCGGTAATGATCAGCTTATTCCGCAGCTACATTCTTGTGATCCTGGCGCAGGTAGCTGGTTTCTTTATCATGATTTACATCATCGGCTTGCTTGGCGAGCAACTGCGCTACGACTTCCGCAAGAAACTCTTCCATCGCCTGCAGACGCTTTCGCTGTCGTATTTCAGTAAGACTCCACTGGGATGGATCATGTCACGCGTGACTTCGGACACGGAGAAGATGGCTGACTTGCTCACGTGGGGTGTGTTGGATACCGTCTGGGCGGTGACCAACATCTGTTTTGCGGTGTACTTTATGCTAAAGCTCAGTCCCAGGCTGACGATGATCGTCGCGGTTTCGCTGGTGGTGATGATTTTTGTGTCGTTTAAATTCCGCGTCAAAATCTACCATCACTACCGCCTCTCCCGCCGGGCAAACTCCAAGATGACCGCGTCGCTGAACGAGAATATCACCGGCGTCAGAGTGGTTAAAGCCCTGCGCCGTGAAGCACAGAACCTGCTGGACTTCAAGATTCTTTCCACGGACATGTATCAGGAAAGCTACCGCGCGGTTTTCCTCTCCGCCATCTACCTGCCGACCATCCAGACTATCAGCGCTATTTCACTTGTGCTGATCCTCTGGCGGGGTGGGCTGCAAGTGGCGGGAGGCGCGATCAGTGTGGGCGTGCTGCAGGCTTTTGTTTCCTACATCATGATGATCCTTTGGCCCATCCAGGACCTGGCGCGGGTATATGCAGAAATGCAAAACGCTGTCGCCTCTTCTGAGCGGGTGTTTTCCCTGCTCGACATGCAGCCCGAAATCCGCAACCGGGAAAACTTATTGCCCGTGGATTCGCTGGTTGGCGATGTGGAGTTCGAAAACGTCTCGTTCCATTACGAAGACGATGAGCCGGTCATTAAAAACCTCAGTTTCCACATTCCCCAAGGGAAGAACGTTGCCCTTGTCGGCACGACCGGCGGCGGAAAGACCACAATCGTAAACCTGCTCTGCCGTTTTTACGAACCGAGCCAAGGCGTGATCCGCATTGCCGGGCACGACTATACCCGATATTCCCTCGAAGACATTCAATCCCGCATTGGCGTCGTCCTCCAGGTTCCGCATCTTTTTTCGGGCAGTGTGCGCGACAACCTGCGCTATGGGCGATTGAACGCGACGGACGAACAGATCGAGCACGCAGCAAAGCTTGCCGGAGCGCATGAATTCATCATGGGTTTGGAGAAGGCATACGATCAAGACGTCGGAGAAGGCGGCAATCTGCTTTCGGTTGGGCAAAAACAGCTCATCAGCATCGCGCGCGCCCTCCTGGCAGAACCCGACATCTTCATCATGGACGAAGCGACCAGCTCAGTGGACACTCTGACCGAAGCCCTGATCCAAAAAGGCATGCACAATTTGATGAGCGGACGCACCAGTTTCATTATTGCCCACCGCCTCTCGACCATCAAATCGGCAGATATCATTATGGTCATCGATGACGGTCAAATCATTGAGCAGGGAAATCATGAGAGCCTGATGCGCAAGAAAGGGCACTACTACAACCTCTATACCAAACAGTTCCGCCAGGACCTCGAATCGAAGTACGATCCCTTCGCGGATAAAGAAAGTGAAGCTTTGGCTGCGTGAGGTCAGCGATGCGATTTGCCGTCAACTATTCAACCAAACTTGCTGAATTGGTAATGGCTGGCAAGGTCGACTTTGACCTGTTCAAATGTCCTGAGTGGGAGGGGCTGCTCAAGGCTGCTACACCAATCAAACCGGTTTATCTTCATCTCGATATCACGATCGGAAGGGACCGGGTTCAGCGCCTCGACTATGCAAAGCTAAGACGCATGCTGGCTGAGACGAACACCCCACACGTGAATTGCCATCTCTCGGGCTCGGCAGATTTGAAGATTGGGAACAAAACCGACCGTCTCACGTTGCTTAAGCGCTGGATCGATGAAATCAACCTGCTCAAACGAGAATTCCCGGGTTATACCGTCATCTCGGAGAATTTGCCCTTTGAACCGCCGATACCGGAGTATCACCTCGCAAGCGATCCGAAACTGATCACCGAAGCGATCCTCGAGACCGACACCGGTTTATTGCTGGACATTTCGCACGCGCGGATTTCTGCGGACACGCTCGGCGTGGATTACCGCGAATACATCGAGAGTCTGCCTTTGGAGCGCCTGCACGAAATTCATATCACTGGCTTGCGCTCATACCACGGCTACCTGGCGGATCATTTTGAAATGCAAGAGGGCGACTGGAGCTCAGCGGAATGGGCTGCAGACCAGATTGCCGCTGAGGCATGGCGCGAGCCGGAAATTGTCGCGTTTGAGTACGGCGGGGTGGGGGAATGGTTCAGTTGGCGCACAGAGACCTGGGCGCTGGAAGAACAAGTGCCAAGGCTGAACAAACTGTTTGGAGAAAACCGACAATCAATCTGAACAGTCTGTTTCTCGGCAAAGTGCGAACGACCAAGTGTTTCGCAACCTCATAATTCTTAAGATTGCTTCGGGTGCGTATCCAGGCTAACCGGACACTCTACCCTCGCGTTGATATTCCCGTCAAGCTGCAACTTGCTGCATTATCCTTCTCGAATCTCCCAAAAACCGTACCATTTTACAGAATTTTTCCAAATTTTCCCCCATTCCCGCGATTCAGGGGGTATAATATAAACACTAATTTGAGATAGTGAAATGGACCTTGTTTTGATACTTGAAAGTGAAAGTTTATCTGCAGACGATCAACCCGACCCTGCAAGTATCAAGGGACTCCCCACTCATCCGTACTCAGCCGCGTAAATAAACCGCGGGCAAGGGCGCAGGTGAGTGAGCCTGTCCCTTGTGATTTTCACTTTCACCAAAAATGAATACAGGTTGTGAGGTGAGAGATGATCTATTTAAGCAAACTACTTGGTCAAAAGGTTTGGGATGCTTTTGGGCATGTCGTCGGGAAATTGGATGACCTTCTGGTGGATAGAACTGACCAAAGTATGCCTCCCATCACAGCCATTTCCATCAGGAGTGGTTCCGATGAACCCAAACTGATCGACGCGAAAGATATTGCCACGCTCTGGCCCAGCATCACGCTGAACGTGGATATTTCCAAATTAGACATGTTTAAACCCGCCGGGCATGAGCTTTACCTCAAACAACGTGCGCTCGACCAGCAAATCGTTGACACGGAGGGCAAGCGTCTGGTGCGGGTGAACGACCTGCAAATTGCTCGCAAGAACAATAACTTCTATCTTACAGGTGTGGATGTCGGGGGCACAGGGCTTCTGCGCCGTCTGGGGCTGGAGACCCCTGCCAAAGCGATTTCCAGGCTCCTCAAAAAACGATGGAAAACCCATGTCATTCCCTGGGAAGATGTCGCTTCGATCGAACATGATGACCCCTTGCGCCTCAAGGTCTCGCAGGACCGCCTGGTGCAGATGGAACCGGCTGACATCGCTCTGATCCTCAATGACCTGGATCACCACACCAGTAAAGCCCTGCTGCAGGGTTTCACGGATGAGCAATTGGCTGATACTCTCGAAGAGTCATCAGCGGAAGTGCAGCAGGCGGTGATTTCCGCCTTGCAGCCGGAACGCGCTGCCGACGTCCTGGAAGAGATGGACCCTGACGAGGCTGCGGACATCCTGGCTGACATGGATGACCAGATCAGTGAACAACTGCTGAACCTCATGGAAGATGAGGACGAAGAGGACGTGCGTATCCTCCTGCGCTATCCTGAGGATTCCTCCGGCGGTATTATGACCACCGAATTTGCGTCAGTTCCCGGAAACTTCTCCGTCGAACAAGCTCTGCATCACCTCCGCACCAATGAGGAAGCGAAAGATGACGAATTCATGTATTACGTCTATTTGCTCGATGAGGACAAAAAGCTCCAGGGGGTCATCAGCCTGCGCGATCTCGTCACGGCGCCTCTTGACCAGGATCTTTCCAACTGGTTTGATGACGACGTCGTGGTGGTCAATCCGCTGACCCCGCAGAAAGAAGCCGCCTACCTCGTGGCAAAATACAATCTGATGGCGGTTCCGGTGATCGACCCCGACAATAACGCGATGCTGGGGATTGTCACCGTTGACGACGCGATTGACACCATGCTTCCAACCGCCTGGAAGAAAAAACTGCCCCGGTTCTCTGGAAGGTAAGCGATGAAGAAGCTGAACCTGCCTATATGGATGAAGAAAACCTTGTTATTCCTGAGCATTCTTGGACCAGGACTTATCACGGCTTCTGCGGATAATGACGCCCCCGGGATCGCCACTTACTCGATGGTTGGTTCGACCTACGGCTACAGCTTCCTGTGGCTGATTTTGGTAATCACGGTTGGCGAGGTGGTGATTCTGGAGATGGCTGCCAGAATGGGCGCAGTCACGGGCAAAGGCACCGCCGACTTGATCCGCGAAAAGTTTGGGGTGAAGATGACGACTTTCGCCATGTTCTGCCTGCTGATTGCCAACCTCGGGACGACGGTCGCGGAATTCGCGGGTGTTGCTGCAGCCGGCGAGCTTTTTGGGATCAGCAAAGTGATTACCGTGCCGGTCATGGCGGTTGTCATGGGGCTTTTGATTCTGCGCGGCAACTACAAGATCATCGAAAAGATATTGATCGGTCTCAGTTTAGCCGCTCTGAGCTATGTTGCCACAGTGTTCATTATCAAACCGGATTGGGGCGTCATCCTACGGGACACTATCCGCCCGCAACTTTTGCTCTCGCGCGACTATTTCATCTCCATTTTAGCCGTTATTGGAACCACCATCACCCCTTGGGCGATTTTTTATCTGCAGGCATCGGTTTCTGACAAAGGCATCTCCATGGAAAATTATGGGGAAACGAAAATTGATGTGACCTTTGGCTCTGCCTGGGGGAACGTTATTTCAGCCTTCATCATCATTGTTTCAGCCGCAACGCTTTTTAAAGCGGGCATCCGCGTGGAAGACGCCAAAGATGCCGCCATGGCGCTTGCCCCGCTGGCAGGAGAGGCATCCACGATCCTCTTCGCTGCCGGTCTTTTGGGTGCCTCTCTGCTGGCGGTTTCGGTGCTGCCGCTTTCCACGACCTACGCGCTTTGTGAGGCGTTTGGGTTTGAACGCGGTCTCAACCGCAACCTGCGCGACGCTCCGATCTTTTACGGCGCGTTTATCGGGATCGTCGTTCTCAGTGTGTTGATCGTGCTCATACCGGGCATGCCGCTCTTCCAGATGATGATCTTGTCGCAGACCATCAACGCGATCCTGCTGCCGGTGATCCTTGCGTTGGTGCTGAAACTCGCCAATGATCAAGCTGTGATGGGTCGATACCGCAACTCCAAACTGACGAATGTCCTGGCGATCATCATCACTTCCTTGATCGTCCTGGTCACCATTGTCTTGCTGTTTGAACCGCTCATCAGACTCCTTTGATCAGGTTCAGTATCAATTGCTTTAAAAACCCTCAAGACGGGGCATTTTTGATATTCTCCAAGAGTGGGGAAGGATGCTCGGTTCTATAGACCGTTCAATCATCTTGAGACCCAGTTCCGGATTGGATAAAGAACGTACCCTTGCGGGTGTCATGGAAATTTTGTCTGTCTAAAGGCAAAATGCTTGAGACTTCCCCGTTGGGATAGTATAATTTAGGCAATTAGTAAATCTTACTCAAAGGAGCCAACATGATCGTTACAACTAAGAAACTATTCGAGCATGCCTATGGCAAATATGCCATTGGCGCCTATAACATCAACAATCTCGAGCAAATTGTAGGCTTGTTCCGTGGCAATTTGGATTCTCAAGCGCCTTTCATCATCCAAATCAGCAAGGGCGCGCGCAGTTATACCAACAAGACTTTCCTCGAGGGTCTTATCCGCGCGGCGGATGAGGTCTACCAGGAAGCTGTTTTCGCGGTGCATCTTGACCACGGCGATGAAGCCGCTTGCTATGACTGCATCGAATCCGGATTTTACAGCTCGGTGATGATTGATGCCAGCAGCAAGCCTTTTGATGAGAATATCGCCATCACGAAGCGCGTTGTGGATGCTGCCCATGCCAAGGGCATCGTTGTTGAAGCGGAACTGGGCATGCTCGGCGGCGTGGAAGAGCATGTTTCCGTCAGCGAATCGGAAGCCAAATTGACCGACCCTGAACAAGCGCGCGAATTCGTTGAACGCAGTGGCTGCGATTCCCTGGCAGTCGCCATCGGCACCAGCCACGGCGCGTTCAAGTTTACGGGCACGCAATCTCTCCATTTTGATGTGCTGGCGCAAATCCAGGAACGTCTGCCCGGTTTTCCGCTGGTGATGCACGGTTCCAGCTCTGTGCCTCAGGAAGAAGTGGCGCGCATTAATGCCGCTGGCGGCAACCTCGCGGGCGCAAGGGGCGTGGATGCCACCCAGTTCAAGCGCGCGGCAGAACTTGGCGTGACCAAAATCAACATCGACACTGATGGCCGCCTGGTTTGGACGCGCGTTCACCGTGAATTTTTCTTGGAACATCCGGAAAAATTTGACCTGCGCGATCCTGGTAAGATTTTTATGGCTGAGTACGCGAAATTCATCGCGGCGAAGAATGATTATCTCGGCAGCTCGGGTCAGCTCCCCGCTGTGCGCGAATTTTTGAAGGCATAATTTGTCACTTTGATAGAGCTCTGTCGTTTTCGGCAGTGCTCTATTCATTTAAATCTGGTGTTCCACAGGATAGAATGCCGCTTATCATATCGGGGACATGTGACCGGGTGACAGAGGATTACTCCATCCGCAAAAATCGTATCTGCAGTACGAAAAATACCGATGATGGCAGGAGCAATAATCTACGAGCACATGCCCCCACTGTACGGAGGTGCCTTGGTCCAGCCGCCTGGCATTGGCGGGTAGGTTACCAGAGGGAGCAATACCCTGCGGTTACAGGCCCCCGCTGTACGGTTGGGTCTTTGTCCGACCGCTTGGCATTGGCGGGTAAGGTTAGCAGAGGGAGCAATACCCTGCGGTTACAGGCCCCCACTGTACGGCTGGGCCTTGGTCCAGCCGCCTGGCATTGGCGGGTTAGGCTGCCAGATGGAGTTGGAGTTTGTATCGAGTCCTATCTGCACAGTTCCATAGCATACTACAGGCCCCAAAGCATGCCGACAATCCCTCATCCACCGCAAGTGGTCCCCCTTCTCCCTGGGGAAGGCTGAATGCCAGCGTACACATAACCCCATCGTATGGACGAGGTAAGCTTTGACGGCATTTTTATTCATGAAACCCAAGTCAGGGAGATGATCAACCTCGCTACATTCGGTAATCGATAAGAAGAAAAATAGAAACCGCTCCATCTCCGGCTCCCTAAGGTATAATTCTTTGACCCCGCTTCAAGGAGTAATGATGACTGAAGAAAATCCGACTAAAACAAATTTCATTCGTGAAATCATCGACGAGCACAATCGCACAGGCAGATTCGGCGGAAGAGTGCATACCCGCTTCCCACCTGAGCCCAACGGTTATCTGCATATTGGTCACGCCAAAGCCCTCTGCATTGATTTTGGCATCGCCGAAGACTACGGTGGTATCACCAACCTGCGCTATGATGATACCAACCCCGTGAAGGAAGATGTGGAATATGTTGATGCCATCAAGGAAGACATCCGCTGGCTGGGCTTCGACTGGGGGGACAGGGAGTTTTACGCCTCAGATTATTTTGAGCCGCTCTACGAGATGGCTCTGCAGCTTATCCGTAAGGGGCTTGCCTATGTGGATGAACTCTCCCAGGACGAAATGCGGGAATATCGCGGCACCCTGACCGAACCTGGCAAAAACAGTCCTTGGCGCGACCGTCCAATCGAGGAGAATCTTGACCTCTTCAAGCGGATGCGAGCTGGCGAATTTCCTGACGGGAGCAAGACTCTGCGGGCAAAGATAGACATGGCGTCGCCGAATATCAATATGCGCGACCCGGTCATGTACCGCATCCTGCATGCCACGCACCACCGTACCGGCGATGCCTGGTGCATCTATCCCATGTACGATTTCGCTCACGGACAGTCCGACTCGCTGGAGGGCATCACCCACTCCATGTGTTCGCTCGAATACGAGAACCACCGCCCGCTTTATGACTGGTTCCTCGATCAGCTCGACATTTTCCACCCGCAGCAGATTGAATTCGCGCGCCTCAATTTGACCCATACGGTCATGAGCAAGCGCAAACTCCGCCTCCTGGTGGAGGATGGCTTGGTGGACGGTTGGACCGATCCCCGCATGCCAACGCTTGCGGCAATGCGCCGGCGCGGCTACCCAGCTGCAGCAATCCGGGAATTTATTGATACCATCGGTGTGGCGAAGTCTGACAGCTTCGTTGAAGTGGAACTGCTCGAGCATATCGTGCGCGACCAGCTCAACCAAACCGCGAAAAGACGGATGGCGGTTCTGCAGCCCCTGAAAGTCGTTCTGACCAACTATCCTGAGGAGCTGGTGGAATACTTTGAAGTTCCGGATTTTCCGCAGGATCCCGAAGCTGGCGGCTCCCGCAAGGTACCTTTCGGACGCGAGCTCTGGATTGAGCGAGACGATTTCGCTGAAGTCCCGCCTCCCAAGTACCACCGCCTCTCTCCTGGCAAAGAAGTGCGCCTGATGAACGCTTATTTCGTCACATGCGCGGATGTGGTCAAAGACCAGGACGGAAATGTGATCGAGATACACTGCACCTACGACCCGGAAACCAGGGGCGGCAGCGCGCCGGACGGGCGTAAAGTGAAGGGCACAATCCATTGGGTCTCAGCAGCCCACGCGATCGAAGCGGAAGTACACATCTACGACCAGATGTTCCTCGACGAATATCCCGAGGACCTGCCCGAAGGAGAAACCTTCCTGGATAACTTCAACCACGACTCCCTGCAGGTTGTGAGCGCCTGCCTGGAACCTGACCTGGCAAACGCGCAAGTCGGCGAGGCGTATCAGTTTGTGCGCGACGGCTACTTCGCACTGGATAATGTCCACACACAGGCTGGTAAGCTGGTTTTCAACCGCACGATCGGTTTGGTGGATAGCTGGGCAAAAATACATAAATAATAGAACAAGCAAATGGAAAAGGGCACACGTTCTTTTGTGTGCCCTTATGGTAGAAATTACCTCCTTAAGGACCTATAGCTCAATGGCGGAGCAGGCGGCTCATAACCGCTTGGTTGAATGTTCGAATCCTTCTGGACCGACTCTGATTCTTTGATGAAACAAACTCTCTTCCCATCCTCCCTGTTTAGAAACGCTGCTTTTTAGTGAGTCTGTGTAAGGGGAACGCGCATAACGATCTTGTTTACCTATCCTTATTAGTGTCGTTATTACCCTTAATTTGATCGTTAACATGTTAGAGACAGCTAACTTTGCTATTTAAAATAGCCCCATATTTAAAAATGGTTTTTCTTTAAACGCAGTTTATATTTCTAATCTAAAAAATTGATGCTAAATACACTGTTGCTAAATACCCTTGACAGTAATTCTTATTTATACTATATTTCGCGTAAGCAAAAGATTACCGTAATAAGTAAAGGCTTATTCATGGCGAGAATCACAGACAGGGAATTTCAAATTTTAAATTGGATTAAGGAGAATCCGTTGATCTCCCAAGAAGAACTGGCTTCATTAGCGGGGATATCTCGCTCTTCAGTCTCAGTACACGTCTCCAACTTGATGAAAAAAGGAGTGATTGTAGGAAAAGGATATGTTTTACAAGAGCAACCTTACATTTGTGTAATTGGCGCTGCTTTTGTGGACATAATCGGAACTCCAAGAGCACCTTTATTAAAAGGTGAGTCGACACCAGGTGCCGTCGAAACAGCACTAGGTGGGGTGGGGAGAAATCAAGCTGTAAATATGAAATTATTGGGTCTCGACGTTAGGTTAATAAGTGCTCTTGGTGAGGACGTCTATGCGACAAAGATAAAAGATAACTGTCATGCATTGAACATTGATATTACAGAATCGATTACGATACAAAATGGAACTACTCCTACTTTTCTATCGATTCTTACACCAGAAGGTAAGGTTTATTTGGGAATTTCTGCAATAGAGATGTTTGATCGTTTAACTCCTGAGTTTATCTCTTCTCGTGAACGAACAATAAATCAAGCTAAGGTGTGTGTCACTGAAACGAATTTGTGCGAATCTAGTTTAGAGGAACTTGCGAAAATTTGTAAGGTTCCAATATTCGCAGAAACCATATCAGTAGCAAAAGCAGGGAGACTTTCAAAAATTCTTTCAAGAATTCATACATTGAAAACAACTCGGGCTGAACTTGAAGTGTTGCTAAAAATGCCTATTCAGACTAGACAAGACTTGAAACAAGCAGGGGACCAGTTGCTTGCCTTTGGGATGAAACGTTTATTTGTCACCTTAGACAATTCAGTCTATGTTCGCAGTCAAGAAGAACAAATCTTTCTAGATTACTTTCCCACCCATGTTGTCAACCGTACAGGTGAGCACGATAGTTTCATGGCCGCATTGGTCTGGGCTTATGTTAATGATTTTGACCTTACTGATGCAGCTCTGGCTGGAGTTGCTGCAGCTAGTATTTGTTTTGAGAGTAATAATGCGGTGAATGAGAGCTTAAGTGTAATGAAGATACAAGAATATATCTTAAGGTTTGCTAAGGATCGTTTCGGTAATGTATCAATCTAAATAATATGGAAGAATGGTAAGGAGGCAGATGATCAGATAGAAGAACACGATAGTTACCATAAAGAATGGAACGTAGAAGAGAAACACAGTAAAAGAGGAGTTGATATGAAAAAAACATTTTCTATTTTTGTGCTATTTATGCTGATTCTCAGTATATTGAGCGCTTGTAGCACCCCGAAACAAGTTGAAACCCAGTTACCCGAACAATCTGCCCCATCAGATGGAGAAAGAAAGCTGACAATTGGGTTTTCGTTAATTACCCAAACATTCCCCTATTATGTTCAGATGCTAGAGGGAATGAAATCAGCGACAGTGGAAAAAGGTTGGTCACTTATTTATACAGAAGCGGGAATGGATGTTCAAAAGACGATTAATGATTGCCTCGATCTGCTTCAAAAGGATATAGATGTTCTTGTAATTGCAAGTTGGTATGGGGACTCTCTTTCCGAGGTGTTTGAACAGGCTAAAAAGGAAAACATACCAGTATTTCTCATAGATACCGGATCGCTTCCCCCAGATGGCGATTATGTTACTAACATTGGAACGGAAAATTTTGACGCAGGTTTCTTAGGTGGATATTGGGCAGCAAAAGAATTCCTCGCTCAGGGCAAACAAACTGTAAAACTCTTGTCACTGACGACTAGCACATCTGTTGGAAGAGACCGAGTCGATGGTTTCTTAAAAGGCCTGGAAGAAGGTGGACTTCAAGTAGAAAAATTGAACGAAGTTATGGGTGACTCTAGGGAGTCATACATGTCTTCTTGTGAAGATGCAATTACCACCTACGATGAAATAGATCTGGTTTTTGGTGCTAATGCTCAAGCAGGATTAGGTTGTTACGATAGCATAGTTGCAGCTAAACGAACCGAGGTAAGGATTATTGGTTTTGACGGTGAGTTAGATGAGCAAAAATTAATTGATGAGGGTACCCAGTATATTGCGACAATTATGCAACTTCCAAAAGGAATGGCTGAAGAAACGATTAAAAATATTGAAGCCTTTCTTTATGAGGGTGCAACATTTGAAAAGCAGACTGCATTCCAAGCGGTATTGTATACAATCAATGGAACCTTTTCTTCAGAGGAAATATTGAGCAAATAAATCCTTCCGACCAAACAGAGATTAGTATCTCTGTTTGGTCTTTTAAGAATTGAGATTTAGGATGAAATCAGAGGAACATGAACTGAATGACATAGTCTTGGAAGCTGTTGGGGTTTCTAAATCATTCCCTGGAGTGAAAGCCTTGAATAACGTTAGTCTCCAAATTCAGCGAGGGGAAATCCATGCGCTTGTTGGAGAAAATGGTGCTGGTAAATCTACTTTGATGAAAATATTGTCTGGTGCCTATAAAAAAGACAGCGGACAAATATTTATTGAAAATGAGGTTGTCGAGATAAAGACACCGAAGGAAGCAAGGGAAAAAGGCATCGCGATTGTTTATCAAGAATTGAGCCAGCTTAATAGACTCTCAGTTGCAGAGAATATATTTATTGGTCGATACAAAAAACGGTTTGGGTTAATCAATTGGAATCTGATTTACAAAGAAGCGGAAATGTTGTTGCGTAAGTTGGAAATAAACATTGATGCTTACTCTCCGGTTTATTCATTAAGCATCGCTCAAAGACAGTTAATTGAAATTGCGAGAGCTGTTAGCATGGATGCAAAAGTTGTAATAATGGATGAACCCACATCATCTTTAACCAAGCAGGAAGTAGCTCTGCTGTTTAAGATCATACGCGAATTAAAAAGACAAGGAGTATCAATTATTTACATATCCCATAAACTTGATGAAGTTTATGAGCTCTGTGACCGCGTTACCGTATTTCGGGATGGTAACTTGATCAAGACCTCGGATATCAAAAGTCTCTCCAGACAAGATTTAATTCAGTATATGATAGGTAGAAAACTCCAAAACCAGTATCCTATCAGGAGCTCCTCAATTGGCGATGTGCGCATCAGCGTGGAAAGTATTTCAGATGGTTACTTCATCGATAATGTATCATTTGAAGTTCACAAAGGAGAAATATTAGGTTTTGCAGGTTTAGTCGGTTCTGGTAGAACAGAAACAATGAGGCTTATTTTTGGTGCAGATAAGAAAAAAAATGGCAAAATCTATATTGATGGAAAAGAGATTCAAGTTAATTGTCCTAGAGATGCCGTAGAAAATAAGATAGCATATATTACTGAGGAACGAAAAGTTGATGGATTACTTCTTAACGAATCGGTTCGTATCAATACATCTTTGGTATCTTTATGGCAATTCTGTAAATTCGGTATCCTTAAACTGAAATCCGAAAAAGAAGCTGTTCAAAAATATATTGAACTCCTAAAAATTGTTACCCCATCCATTGAGCGTAAAGTCGCTCTTCTGAGTGGTGGTAACCAACAGAAGACAGTTCTTGCGAAGTGGCTGCTATCAAATGCTGAGATTGTCATTTTTGATGAACCGACAAGAGGTATTGATGTAGGAGCAAAGTACGAAATCTACTCATTAATCGGCGAACTTGCGAAACAAGGAAAGTCAATTATTGTTGTTTCTTCAGAACTTGAGGAAGTAATGGGTATTAGTGACAGAATTGCGGTGATGAGAGAAGGAAAAATTGCTGCCTTCCTTACAAAGGAAAGTTTCTCGCAAGCTACTATTTTGACACATGCAATTGGAGGTTTCTGATAAATGGGCACAAAAACTTTAAAGTATAAAACGCTGATAAGAAAACTATGGGATTCCCTTGGAGTTTGGTTAATCTTTATCGTTCTGTTCATCTTACTTTCTTTGCTAAGTGATAATTTTCTGACAGGTTCTAACCTGTTAAACATTGTCAGGCAAATAAGCGTGAATGGAATTATTGCATTAGGCGCGACTCTCGTAGTTATGAGTGGCGAAATAGATCTTAGCCAAGGATCCCTAGCAGCATTGATAGGATGTTTTTGTGCTATGTTGATGGTAAGAGGTATTTCACCGATTGTGGCAATCCTTATCGCATTAATGGTTGGTTTCCTTATCGGCATAATAATGGGTGTCGCTGTTGCCTTCCTCAAAGTACCATCGTTTATTACAACTTTAGGGATGATGTATAGTTTAAGTGGGGCTGTTTTGTTATTGACAAATAGCCAACCTATATCTGGTTTACCAGAATCTTTCTTAGTACTTGGGCGCGGTTATTTAGGTTTTATCCCTGTTCCAGTGTTAATCACAACTGTTGTATTGATAGTAACATGGTTTATGATAAAGTTTCTCCCGTTTGGAAGATACACGTTAGCTATAGGCGAAAATGAAAATGCGGCTAGACTGTCTGGGATAAATGTAGCAAAAACAAGAGTCCTTATTTTCGCATTTGCTGGCTTAGCAAGTGCCTTGGGGGGAATAGTTCTTGCCTCTAGGCTCTCCTCTGGCCAACCATCATCAGGCTCTGATTTATCTCTCCAAGCCCTTGCTGCAGTATTCATAGGAAATGCCAGCGGGAAAAAAGTAACTAATACAATTGCAGGTGCTTTGATAATGGGATTGATAAATAATGGACTCAACTTAATGGAGGTCAACGCATCTTGGCAGAAAGTCGCGCTTGGATTAATATTGATTGGAGCTGTGGGATTAGATGTAGTCAGAAATAAGAATAAATCGTAGTGTTTACGATATTCGCCATTGTTTTATGAAGGATTCTATGAGAAAGGAAAAGTGAAATATGGAAAAGAATAGGCTTTTTGAGCCCCCGTTATTTGAGTTAGACGGAGTTGCCCAATTAACAGGTTTAAAAAAGGGTGATAGATATGGTCGCTTTGCTATCTTAGCGGTAAATGACCCGTTGGGTTTTTCTGAAGATGCGGCTGATGTTATTGCACGGTCATTGAAAGATGTGACCGAGATTGCAAGAAACCCAATGTTTACATTACTAAGTGGTAATTATAAAGGGGTTGATCTGATCATTTGCTCTACCGGAAGTGGTGGCGCCGATACTGAAATTGCTATCATGGATTTATTAAACTATACCGATGTTGATACTTTTATCAGACTAGGCACATCAGGAACTCAGCAAAAAGAGATCGGCGTCGGTGATATTGTCATATCAAGTGGTGTTGTTCGAGATGAAGGTTTGACCAAAGAGTACATTGCATCCCAATATCCTGCGGTAGCAAGTTATGAAGTTGTGTTATCTATGGTCGAAGCTTGCCAAAGAATGAATATTATCCATCATGTAGGTATTACTAGAGCAAATGACTCTATTTATAGTGGACAAGGTCGATCAATAATGGGCTACCTTCCCATGCCACAAGATCGGATAGTTGAGTATTGGGCTAATGCAAGGGTTCTAAATGTGGAAAGGGAATCTGCAGTCATTCTTACATTATCTCAAATTTTTGGGGTTAGGGGCGGTGCTGTGAATGTGGTCTGTAATAGCTCTGTTACTCAGAAATTAGGTGTCTCCGAAGGTATTGATAACGCGATCTTGGTTACTTTGGAAGGTATCTTCCTCTTGGCAAAACACGATGAAGAAAAGAAAGTAGCAAAGCAGCCATATTGGAGCCCATTGTTAAATGACACAGATATCAGTCCATGCTAGAAAAGAGGAAGTGTGAGCCCTGGGAGTGAGAGCTTATCGGACCTCGATCGACGAGTAGGCCAGGTGTTAGTAATAGGTGATGCGTTAATTGATTTTCAGTACTGGATTGACCAGATGCCTAAGGTGGGCGAAGATACCATCATTCGTTCCATCTCGAAGAATGTTGGTGGTTCAGCCGCGAATACCGCGATCGCTTTGGCTTATTTGGGAGTCCCAACAAAGTTTTACGGGAAGATCGGGCGGGATCGTGATGGCGACATGGTCATCTCACAGATGCAGTCTGTTGGTGTGGACGCTTCCGGTGTGCAGTACGGTGAGATCACGGGCTTCACCATCACCATGATCGATCAGTTCTCAGAGCGGACAATGTTTTCATTTCGCGGCGCGTCCTCCAGCGCCCTCTCAATCGATACGAAGCTTGTCGAAAGCATAAAATCATCACGGATGCTTCTTACTTCCGGTTATCAACTGCTCTATCCGGAGCAGGCGGAGGTTGTGCTTTCCATCGTTGAACGCGTAAAAGCGGAAGGTAATCTGGTGGCGCTTGATCCCTCCCCACTGATCGGGGATGTGCCTGCAGAAATCCGCGTAAAGATGCTTGGGCTCACGGACCTTTTGCTGCCTAATCTCCGTGAATTAGCCATACTGACAGGGGAAGAAGATCCATCAGCAGCCTTGGAAAAAGCAAGCGTTTTGTCTAAATGTGTTGCCGTCAAGCTGGGTCCCAAGGGATCCTGGATGACGATCCGGGCGGGTTTTGAGCTGGTGGATGGTCAAAAGGTATCCGAAAACCTCAGTTTTCAGGCTGCCGCAAGACAAGTTCAAGCCGTGGATACCACCGGCGCGGGAGATTCCTTTAACGCTGGTTTTCTGGCGTCCTTCCTGCGCAATGAAGCCCCGCCTAATTGGTTGAAATCCGGCAATGACCTGGCTGGTAAGGTGGTACAACATCGTGGAGCTGTATCCATGTTTTGTTCATCCTCTCAAACCTCGAATACATAGATTTGTAAAGAAAGATAGGAGATAGGAATGGAAAAGAATCATATTTTGGATATTCAGCCTGCGGTAAAGGCAGCGCTGGAGGCAGGCAGCGCGGTGGTCGCGCTCGAATCAACGATTATTTCGCACGGCATGCCCTACCCACAGAACATCCAGATGGCGAGGAAAGTCGAGTCCATCATTCGCAGCGCCGAAGCAGTGCCAGCCACTGTCGCCATCATGGACGGCAAGATAAAAATCGGGCTGTCAGATCAGGAACTGGAAACGTTTGCCAGATCAGGGAACGTGGCAAAGGTCTCCATGCGTGATTTCCCGGGCATCATTGCGCGCAAGCAACTGGGCGCGACCACGGTAGCCACCACCATGTACGCGGCTCATCTGGCAGGCATCAAGGTTTTTGTCACCGGTGGGATTGGCGGGGTTCATCGCGGCTATGAAGAGACCATGGATGTCTCTGCTGACCTGGAGGAACTCGCTCGGACGGATGTTACCGTGGTCTGCGCGGGCGCCAAAGCCATTCTTGATCTTCCCCGCACGATGGAATACCTGGAGACCAAGGGCGTTCCCGTTGTCGGCTATAAAACGGATGTGCTTCCTGCCTTTTTCACGGCGACGAGTGACATCAAACTGGTTGAAAGGGCTGACTCTCCGGAGGAAATCGCTAAGATGATCATTGCCAAAGCTCAGCTTAAAATGGGTTGCGGGCTGTTGGTCGTCAACCCGATCCCTGAAGAGTATTCCCTGGACCATGAGTTTATCGATCATGTCATCGAGCAGGCAGTCCAGGCTGCGCAGGAGCAGGGTGTAACAGGCAAGAATATTACGCCGTTTTTGCTCAGCGAAATCACTAAAAGAACGGAAGGCAAAAGCCTGGAAGCCAATCTCGAACTGGTGTACAACAACGCCCTGGTGGGGGCGCAAATTGCCACGGCGCTGGCTGCAGAATTGGCACAGAAGTAGTTAGTAAAGGAAAAAGTCAGTTTTCAGGTAACCAGATCACCTCAGGTCAGGAGTTGGACAGCACTGGCTGTTGCGGTGGAAATTAAGCCTCACTCTATCGTTCAATAGAGCGGAAGGCTGTGGTAAAATCTATTACCTGAAGGGCCTGTAGCTCAATGGCGGAGCAGGCGGCTCATAACCGCTTGGTTGAAGGTTCGAATCCTTCCGGGCCCATTTTTATTCTCTGCTGTATCAAACTCTCTTGTCATCCCCCCTGTTGAGAAACGATGCTTTTCAGTGGACTTATGGGAGAGAATACGCAAAAAAGGGCGGTTGATTGGGTAGCATATTGAATATTTTTTCGTATGTACTACAATAAAAAATGAAAGGTGGTAGACAATACATGAAGCAGAATTTACAAGAAACTGGTAAACACAAAATTCATTTTTTGAGTGTTATAAATGTTTTTATCATGATCACCACTACTCTTATTACATACCTAGTATTTTGGGCGGAAGATCATAAATATTTGAATGAACTCTGGCTTCGTTACATAGATAATTCAAGTTGGATAGACTGCGATAGAAATTTTTCTTATGATAGAAGGCACTTCACTTACGATGGGAAAGAAAAAGGTACTTGTTCTGTTTTACTTGAATCTGGTCAATTCCTGGTTGGTACTGCAGATAGTAGCTTTCAAGAATCAATTTTTTCTGGAATGGTGTCAGATCGTTGTGCAGCGTTTGTATTGCATGGTCCTCTACAATTAACTTTTTCAATGGATATTGCAGGAGGTGGAGATTATTATTTTGCAACTCCCTATGATGACGCATACTTTAATGAAAAATGGACAGAATTAGATAATCATATTTCTTGTAATCGTTTTGCTCGAGGTTACGATAAAATCGAATGTAATCAAAGTGGCTGTTGGATATGGCCGTGAAAAATATTTGTAGAAATTCTCTGATGGAGAGATTTCCTGAATACTAACTTAGAAATTTCTGTATCCCAATAAGGAAATACTCTTTTATCCGCTTGGTTGAAGGTTTACTGGGGAAGAAACCCAGCACAGGCGAATCCTTCCGGGCCCATTTTTATTCTCTGCTGTATCAAACTCTCTTGTCATCCCCCCTGTTGAGAAACGCTGCGTTTCAGCGGACCCATGGGAAGGAAACGCAAAAAAGGGCGGTTGTGTAAGGATGCGGTTGAAAATTTAACATTCTCTTGATATATTATTCACAGAAGCTTAATCTATTCTAAGGGTATTACCCGTTACATGGAGCAAGGATCATGATCAGACAGGCTATCTTAGCTGGAGGTTGTTTTTGGGGATTGGAAGCCAGATTTAGGCAGGTTCAGGGTGTCGTCGACACTCTGGTCGGCTATACCGGCGGACATACCGAAAACCCAACGTATCGGGATGTCTGTTGCGATTTGACCGGGCACGCTGAGGCGGTGCAGGTGGACTATAACCCGGATGAAATATCTTACCAGGACCTGCTCGAAGCCTTCTTCACTTTCCACGATCCGACGCTCTGCCCATCCAACAGCCGAATTTATACTCCGCAATACCGATCTGCGATCTTCGTCGCCAATGATGCCGAACGCGAAACCGCCGAACAGGTGATCGCCTTCCTGGAATGCTCCGGCATGTACGAATGCGATATCATCACCGAAGTCAGCGACGCGGGCGTCTTCTATCCGGCAGAGGAATATCACCAGGATTACTACCGCAAACACAAGGTTGATATAACAGAAGACTGTCTGTGTTGAGGCTTTCAAGTCAGGGGAATTTTGCAGTTATAATCAGAGTATGACAAATGGAAATGAACTCTCAAACGATCTGAAGGAAAAACGGATCGCAATACTCATCGATGGCGATAACGCTCAGTCCGCTCTGATCGAACAGATCATCGTTGAGGCGAGCCGTTACGGCAATGTCACCATCCGCCGCATATACGGCGACTGGACTTCCTCCAACATGAAGACCTGGAAAGAAACGTTGAATTCTTTTGCCTTTCAACCCTTCCAGCAATTTGCGTATTCGGTAGGCAAAAATTCAACTGACTCCGCGATGATTATCGATGCGATGGACATCCTGCATACCAACCTGGTGGACGGATTCTGCCTCGTCTCCAGCGACAGCGACTACACCCGCCTTGCCACGCGCATCCGCGAGAGCGGCAAACTGGTGATCGGCATCGGCAAACAGATGACCCCGCGCGCCTTTGTTTCGGCGTGCGACGTGTTCATCTATACCGAAAACCTGATTGAACGCGAACGCGAAAAGAAGAGAATCGCTGCCCGCCAGCAGATGTCTGCCCGACTTAGCGAGGCGGAATCCAAGCTGATCGACAATATCAACCAGGCGATCGAAATGGTCGGCACGGATGACGATGGCTGGTGCCGTCTCTCGGAAGTGGGCACCGCGCTGCGGCGCATAGACCCGGGCTTTGACCCCCGCACCTACGGCGCCAAGCAGCTCGCGACGCTTGTGCGCGCCCGCAAGGCTTACTTTGACATCAAGAAGCAGGCAGGGAAATCGATCATCCTGATCCGGTCGAAAGAAGAAGATTAGAAAACGCCGCCACGAGGCGGTTTTTTATTAATAGAAAGCGTTTGTTTTACTCACCAGAAAGGAACTGCCGTGTTGCCGGAAAGAGAACTCACCCAAACTGTTGACCTTTGCCTTCCAAACGGAAAACTGAACCCACAGGCAGTAGGCTGGTCTCGCCAGCCCCTGCAGAATTGCCAGCTTTTCGGGCATCCCCTGCGCAAGAAACGCTGGAATTACTGGTGTGTCACCAGTCCGACCCACCTTTTCTCGGTCACGCTGAGCAATGTGGACTATGCCGGTCTGCCTTTCGTCTATTTTCTCGACTTCGCGACGGGCGAGTTCATCGAGAAAACTATCATCACTCCCTTCGGCAGGAATGTGAGCCTCGGGGATCATGTTCGCGATGACGCGAGTTTCTCGGTTGAGGGTTGCCGCATCAGTATGGAAAACGTTCCCGGCGGCGTCAGGATACTGGTGGACATCGCGGATTTTGAGGGCAAACCGCTCAAGGCGGATTTGCGTGTTACCGAGCCCGAAATGCACGAAAGCCTGAATGTGGTGGTGCCGTGGAGCGAGCGCTTGTTCCAGTTCACGGCAAAAAACAACACCCTGCCGACTGCCGGTCGGATCCTGCTGGGCGGGGACGAAATCGCCTTCACCCCCGAAAACAGCTTCGCCACGCTCGATTTTGGTCGGGGAGTATGGCCCTATCAGGGTTTTTGGAATTGGGCGAGTTTCTCCACCCGCCTGCCGGACGGCAGCACGCTCGGCGGCAACTTTGGAGCAGGATGGACGGACAACACCGGTTCCACCGAGAACGCTCTCTGCGTTGATGGGCGCCTGATTAAGCTCAGCGAGGACGTGATCTTTAGTTATTCCACCCAAAACTTCAAATCCCCCTGGAAGTTGCGCACCGCGGAAACGAAGCGGGTTGACCTGACCTTCACGCCCTTCTTTGAACGGGTCGCTAAAACTGACATGGTGGTCATCCGCTCGGAAGTGCATCAGATGATCGGGCATTTTGACGGTATGATGCTCGGCGAGAACGGCGAAGCGATCGAAGTCAGGCGGGCGGTGGGCTGGGCGGAAGATCATCACGCCCGCTGGTGAGTCGGCGCTCGAAAGAATAAAAAAACCGCCGAATGGCGGTTTTTTTACGAGGCGGAGAGGCAGGGATTCGAACCCTGGGTCGGATTTTACTCCGACAACCACTTAGCAGGCGGCCCCATTCGTCCACTCTGGCACCTCCCCAAATATACGGTTGTTAAAACCCAGCGGAGGAAGTGGGGTTCGAACCCACGATAGGTTTCCCTATACCTGTTTTCAAGACAGGCGCCTTCAACCGCTCGGCCATCCCTCCACAGAGACTGCATTCTAACACGAAAAATGCCTGAGTTCAAGGCATGTTTGAGAATGGGTTTCCGTTTCAAAAATCGATAGAATCTGAATCAGGAAAAGGACAGACAAAAAAAGAGAGTTCCTGTCATAATTGAATTTGCCAAAAAACAAGAAGGAGGAACTCTCAAATGACAGACATG
>Ga0209510_1001314_pt1 | contig 28658 bp, 25 predicted proteins | sample BiotimSIPDNA_FD_185749 | JGI IMG/M metagenome (GOLD analysis project Ga0209510, IMG submission 185749) | Anaerobic biogas reactor microbial communites from Washington, USA - Biogas_R1 time_0 SIP DNA (SPAdes) (version 2) | ecosystem: Engineered > Bioreactor > Anaerobic > Unclassified | place...
ACCGATCAAAATTTCAAGCATCTTATTACGTATTCAATGCTTAAAACGATGGCATGATTATACATATTTTGAATAAACACTTTTACTGATTTCAATTGACATTTACATATCTTTGGTTTATATTTTTAAGCACGGTCTGATGCTGGTGTGGCTCAGTAGGTAGAGCAGCTGATTCGTAATTAGCAGGCCACCGGTTCAAATCCGGTCACCAGCTCCAAAAAATCCTCATATATATTGAGGATTTTATTTTTGTGTTATTAAATAAAATTAATTAAAATAAATTAGTATAATACAAAACTTTATATATCTAAATTTATCTTCTTCTTCTCTTTTGATTGTTTGTATAAAACAAATCTGTTTCCTATAACCTGAACCACTTCAGCATCAATTGCATCCGCAATATCATGTGCGGCTTCTTGAGCATCGTATTCACAGCTTTTAAGAACACTTGTCTTTACAAGTTCACGTGCCTCCAAAGCTTCTTCATACTGTGTTAAAGTGTTTTTATTTATACCTTCTTTACCCAACTGAATAATTGGTTCAATTTTTTGGGCTAATTTTCTTAAATATGATCTTTGTTTTGTTGTTATCATTTTTACCTCTTATTTAATATATTCAAATTCAAATTCGTCCATTACTACGATATCATCTTCCTGGATTCCAAGTTTCTCAAGTTCCTCTATTACTTTTTTCTCACGAATAAGCCGCTGAAAATAACGTAATGACTCACTATTACTTATATTCGTAGAGTTAACAAGTTTTGTAATCCAATTCCCTTCTACAAAATATTTGTTACCTTCTTTTCTTACAGTGAACAATTCATCATCTTTTTGGGTATATATTGCATAATCTTCAGCTGTAGTCGAGATAACAGTATTTGGTAATTCTGAAAGTAATACTGCACATCTTTTAACTAATTCATCAGTTCCTTTTGTTGTCGCTGCTGAAATTTTTAGTACTTCATAACCCATCTTTACTATTTTTTCTTCTATTTCAAGAACTCTGATTCTTTTTTCTTCTGTGTTGCATAAATCTATCTTATTTAATGCACATATCTGATATCTTTCATATAGATCAGGATTATATTTTTTCAATTCCCTGTTAATAATTTCAAAATCACTAATTGCATCTCTGCCCTCTGATTCAGAAGCATCTACTATATGTACTAGTAATTTAGTTCTTTCAATGTGTTTTAAAAATTCATGTCCTAGACCAGCGCCTTCTGAAGCCCCTTCAATGAGTCCGGGGATATCTGCTACTACAAATTCAGTACTATCAGAAATCCTTACCATTCCTAGGTTTGGTACAAGTGTCGTAAAGTGGTAATCAGCGATTTTTGGCTTTGCAGCTGAAATAACTGATATAAGTGTTGATTTTCCTACAGATGGCATTCCAATAATGCCAACATCCGCTAGTAATTTAAGTTCAAGAAATAAATTTTTTTCTTCTCCTTCTTCTCCAGCTTCGGAAAACTCCGGTGTTTGTCGTGTAGGGGTTGCAAAATGGGTATTACCTCTGCCACCTCTGCCTCCTTTACATATTACCTTTGACATAGAGTCTTTATTTAAATCACTAATCAGTTTCTTTTTATCATCATCCCAAATAAGTGTACCAACAGGAACTCTTATTATGGTATCAACACCAGACTTGCCTGTCATACGTTGTTTCATACCTTTTGCTCCATCTTGAGCAATATATTTACGGTTATACTTAACATCAATAAGCGTACGTATGTTATTATCGGCGACAAAAATGATGTCCCCGCCTTTACCGCCATCGCCTCCGTCAGGTCCGCCAGATGGTTCGTATTTTTCTCTTCTAAATGTACTGGCTCCGTTTCCGCCTTTGCCAGCTTTTACATATATTTTTGCTTCATCTATGAACATAATTAAAAAAAACCGCTTCTCTTTGGAAGCGGGTGTTTTTTTACTGGGTTACGATGCTTACTTTTTTCTTGTCTTTTCCCATACGAGAGAATTGAACCGTTCCACTTGCTTTTGCAAATAAAGTATCGTCTCCGCCGATTCCGACGTTTTCACCTGGGTGAATCTTGGTTCCTCTTTGTCTTACAAGAATGGTTCCTGCAAGTACTGATTGACCATCGCTTCTTTTAACGCCTAATCTTTTGCTTTCACTGTCTCTTCCGTTTTTTGTACTTCCTACGCCCTTCTTATGTGCCATTAAAACTCACCTCCAATGCTATAACGATATCTTTTCAATTTTAACTTTTGTATAAGGCTGTCTGTGACCCTGCATTTTCTTGTATCCTTTTTTTGCTTTATACTTGAAAACGATTATCTTTTTGCCTTTACCGTTCTTTTCTACTTCTGCTGTTACTTTTACTTTTTCGATATAAGGTTTTCCAACCTTTAGTCCGTCATCCGTAGATACTGCAAGAACTTTGTCAAACTCAACTTTTGTTCCATCTTCAGCTTCTATCTTTTCGATAAAGAGCGTGTCACCTTCAGATACTTTATACTGTTTTCCTCCGGTTTCAATTATTGCATACATTATTATTTGCCTCCTGCTATCCAGTCTCGCCTTGCAAGGTAGTATATATATACGTTTTCGACCTGCCAAGAGCGGCTACCTGTGGTATTCTACCACATGCAAATATCAGTGTCAACAAAATAAATTTCTGCCTATCTGACAGTTCCGTCCCACTTAACAATGGTATATCCATTCTGTACATACTCAAATATTGCAAGACTTGCTTTCTTTAAAATTTCAGATGATTCTTCAATTACAATATCCGTAGAGCAATATGATAATATGTATGTCTGGTCTGCAAATACTGCAATTGTTTCATTAAGTGTTGGTAAAGTAGTATTTATACCCATTTTTACACCTATTTTTATTGTATCAGGCAGTATGGATTTTGATGACATATAATATGCAACAGTATTTTCAATTAAATTTTCCATTATTTCATTATAATGGTCCGGATTACTGTCGATAAGACTGATTAATTCTTTTATGTAAAGAGTAAGATCATATGGACAGGTTTTCCAACGTTGATTTATATAGTGAACTTTGGCACCTAGTGAATTCATATAGTTGACCATATTCCATTCACCGCAAACTCTTATTAACATATTTATAGCACAGTTATCACTATATGTTATAGCATATTCAGCTAGTTGTTTTATTGTATAAGTGTCTCCAAACTCACCTTTTATTATTATCCCTGTACCAGATTCTTCATCTTCCTGTTTATACTCAACTACATCATCAAAGGACAATATCCCTTTTTCAACTGCATTATATACATACATTACCATTGGTACTTTTGTAGAGGAAGCAGCAACATACAGTTCAGTATCTGCTATACCCATGTATTCTTGTGTATCAATATTGTAGTAACTTAAACCGTGTTTACCTTCATTAGTGTCTAAAAGATATTCAAGGTATGTCTTTAAAGTATTCAGAGATCTTATCTCTATAACATCAAGATTAACTGTTGGTAAAACATCCGTAGGTGTAAAAGTATCTGTAACAGGTTCAACTGACTGAGAAGGTTTGTTTATAATTGAAGGATTAATTTCAATACTTTCTGTTTGTGTTGCAGTATCATTCACAATCGGTGAGTTGCTAATTTCTGGAGATATCTTAGTATTTAACTTGTGTATGAAAATAGCAAGAACAGGAATTCCTAAAGTAATTATTATAATAACTATTACCATTACTGCTTTGTTTTCATTTGCTGACTTTTTTCTTTTTTGTTTAACCATATCTATTACCTTTAGAAGATTATATCATAAGCACTATCAAATATTTTATACATTTTTGCTTATAATATTTTACATCATCACAATATTTTCACATAAAAAGTGTATTATCTTTTAGTAACAATATATTATAGCAGTATAATGTTTGAGACAGCCTTTCGCATATACGCATAATTACTTTAGGAGGTTTTTGATGAATATATATCATAAAGATGTAAGTATCATTGGCAAATCAGTATTAAAACCCAGATGTACATCAATTCCTTATTCTGATTTAGCTGATGCAAAAAAAGATATAAGAGGATTATCACCTTTCTTTAAATCTCTCGATGGGAAATGGAATTTCACGTTTTTAGAAAATGAGTTTGACATTCCTGAAGATTTCTTCCTTCCCGAGTTTGATGACCAAGATTGGGACATCATACCTGTACCATCATCTTGGCAGGCGCAAGGATATGATACTCCGCATTATATTAATTCAAGATATCCCTTCCCTGTGGATCCTCCACATATTCCAGATATGAATCCTGTTGGATTATACAGAACAGTATTTATACTGCCAAAAGCATTTGAAAACCGTAATACAGTTTTGCATTTTGGTGGAGTAAATTCCTCTTTCGTTTTGTATGTTAACGGAAAAGAAGCAGGATATTCTCAAGGTTCTCATATGCCTTCTGAGTTTGATATTACATCTTTTACACGCCCTGGAGCTAATCTTATAGCTGTAAAAGTTTACAAAATGAGTGTAACAAGTTATTTGGAATGCCAAGATTTTTATCGACACTCAGGAATATTCAGAGAAGTTTATATCTTTTCGCAACACAAATCTTCTATAACAGATTTCACAGTCAGAACCACTCTTTGTGATCTGTATGTCAAAGTTGAAACAACACTATTGAAAGATTTTACTTTAATTTTTAATTTGTTTGATAAGGAAGACACACTAGTATTCACGAAAACTACTTCAAATAATTCTATTGATCTTCATATTGAAGGCATATTGCCATGGACTGCTGAAACTCCAAATCTATATACACTAATTATTCAACTTAAAGACTCTAAGGGTATAATTACTGATATTCGAAGCACAAGAGTTGGATTCAGGACTGTTTCTATAAATGATGGAGTCTTTATGATTAATAATACCCCCATTAAGATTAAAGGAACGAATAGACATGACACATACGCATTAACTGGTCATGCTGTATCAAATGAAGTTATGAAGAATGATGTAATTATGATGAAACGTCATAACATTAATGCTATAAGAACTTCTCATTATCCTAATGATCCTTTTTTATACAAACTTTGTGATGAGTATGGGATATATGTAATAGATGAAGCTGATATAGAAACACATGGTTTTTATTACGATGATCCAGAATATGATTTATCGGATAAAACTGAATGGGAACCCCACTTCATAAGTAGAGCTGAAAGAATGGTAATGCGAGACAAGAACCATCCTTGTATTATAATGTGGTCTTTAGGTAATGAAACAAGATTTGGGAAAAACCATCTATCGATGATTAAATATATTAGAAGCGTTGATGACAGACCTATACACTTCGAAAGAGCCATATCAGATGAGTCTGTTGATGTTGTATCACAGATGTACACTAATCATAGAAACCTTGATATTGAGGGCTCTAAAATTGATAAGAGACCTTTCTTCCTTTGCGAGTATGCACACGGTATGGGATGCGGCCCAGGAGGATTAAAAGATTATTGGGACATTATATATAAGTATCCAAGACTAATGGGAGGATGCGTATGGGAATGGTGCGATCATGGTTTACTTTCATATACTGATGATATGGTTCCATTTATATCTTATGGAGGAGATTTCGACGATTTCCCAAACGATTCCAACTTCTGCCTTGACGGATACACAACTGCAGATAGAATACCAAAAGCATGCCTTATTGAACTAAAGAAGTGTTACGAACCAGTAACAGTTATAGATTATAACAAGCATACAAATACAGTAAAAATTAAGAACATGCAAGATTTTGCAGATGCTTCCAATATCGCAGTTTATTACGAATTATCAAAAGATGGTGATGTAATTTACACGGGTAATATTTCAAGCTTAAATATACTTGCACAAGAAACAAAATCATATACTCTTGATTTTGATGCAAATATTTTTGGTGATATACAGCTTACATTCTTCTTCGAATACAATGAAAGCACAGATTTTGCTGAAAAAGGTTTTGAAATTACCAGATGCCAGATTATTCTTGATGAGAAATTCGAATACATGAAACCTTACATTGGAAATGATCTTGTCTCAGTCGAAACCAAAACAGAATATATCGTTTTAGGTGATGATTTCAAAATTTCTTTTTCTAAAATATATGGCAACTTATATTCCTACTACTTTAAAGGGAATGATCTGATTTCAGGTAAAGGCTTAAGCGAGAACTTTTATCGTGCACCAACCGATAATGATGTTAAAATAGCTAAGAAATGGAAAGAATATGGACTTGATAATCTACAAAAGAGAATTGATAAAGTCCAGTTCATTTGCAATAAAAAGGAAGCTGTATTTACTGTAACATCAGTATTTGGCTCATCAACAAAAAAACCAGTATTAAAAACAATTACGACTTATACTGTTTATACAAATGGACAAGTAACCGTGAAATCTTCATATGAACCACTTAATGACTTTATCAAATTCATGAATCCTGATGAGCAAAACAGCAATTTTTATCTGCCCAGATTCGGCATAACATGTCAAATTTCTGATGAATATGAATATGTAAAATGGTTTGGTAGAGGTTTTCATCAAAGTTACGAAGACATGAAAAGCAGCGCTGTTGTCGGTATATATGAAGGTTTAGTTGAAGAGTTAAGTGAAAATTACGAAAAGCCTCAGGAAAATGGTAATAGAATGGATTCCAGATGGTTTAGTTTGAAAAATACATTTGGCCAAGGGATATTTTTTGGTGGACTGAATACATTCAATTTCAGTGCCTCTTATTATAATGCTGATCAGCTAGAAAAAAGTCGTCATTTATATCAATTAAAAAGAGAAGGTTTAATAAATGTAAATATAGATTTTAAACAATCTGGACTAGGTAGCGCTTCGTGTGGCCCAATACCTGAAGATAAATACATTCTAAAAGTAAATTCGAACAGTTTCAGTTTTACATTTTCTCCTTTCCAAGATTCTATAATGGACGAAAAAAATATGTATTTATCAAGATTTACTGATATTAGTCTTTAAATAAGACATTTGATTTAAAGCTAAAAATAAACTCTTAAGTAATTTTTCGCTAAAAAAACAGAACCGGTTAAACCGGTTCTGTATCTTTTAAAATATACTTTTATGGAAAATATTTCTGATTATTACCTTTTTACTAAAACATCATTCTCGTAATTCTTGATATCTAAAATCCAGTCAATACCAGACTTCGAATTAGTTTTCTCGCAGTAATAATCCCACACTAAACCGAATGGTGCAGATTTAAATTCTTCTTTAATTGCTAGTCTTGAACTTAAATCATTACTGTTTTCAGCATCTGTCAGCATGTGATTTGGTTGAAGTAATGCTGCAAGAATTGCTTTTCTTGTATTTCTCAGTCCTGTTACCCATGCCATTACTCTATTTATTGAAGCATCAAAGTAATCTGTAGCTACGTAAGTGCTCTTCAATTTATTCAATTTAACTAATTCTTCAAAAATCGCTTTAGTTTCATCATCAAATGATACAACATGATCAGAATCCCATCTTACAGGTCTGCTTACATGAAGTAACAAAGACTTCTGAAATGTAAAGATTCCAGAAAGTTTAGCTGATACTACTTCTGTCGGATGATAATGTCCTGTATCAAGAGTAAGAATAATATGATTTTTCTTCTTATTCATTACATATCCCATACAAAACTCATAACTACCAGTAGTATAACTTTCGAGACCTATACCAAATAATTTACTTTCAAGACCATCTACAACACCTTTAACATCCGCAGTTTCTTTGAATATCCTGTCGTAGCTGTCTTTTAGCCTCAATCTTGGTGCAAGCGTATCATGAGGGACTTCTTTTGAACCATCTGAAGTCCAGTGATTTATTACGCATGTTTTTCCTGTTCTTTCATAAAAATACTGCCCTATCCTTCTACATGCAATACCATGATTGATCCAAAATTCTCTTATTTTATCGTCAGCAGCTGACAATGTCCCATTATCACTTTTTGGATGAGAGAAATATGTAGGATTGAAATCCAGTCCTATTTTTCTATCTACAGCCCAATCTGCCCATTTTTTAAAATGCTCAGGTTTTATCTCATCTCTGTCAACAAAATCTTCAGCTTCCTGATAATTAGCATGTAAATTAACTTTTTTAACTCCAGGAATGTATTTCATTGCAAAATCCAAATCATTACGTAATTCTTCTGCATTTCTTGCTTTGCCTAAATAATTCCCTGTAACCTGAATTCCTCCGGTAAGGTCTTTAGAAGATTTTTCAAATCCTCCTACATCATCCCCTTGCCAGCAATGAATGGATATAGGGATAGAATCACATATTTTAATTGCTTTTTCGGTGTCAATACCATATCTTTTGTAATATTCTTTAGCCTGCTTATATGCTTTTTCAGTATTGTACATAATCATCCTCCTCAATACTTCTATTTTACCATTTATTAAATACTTTTTCAGCAAATCCAAGTAAATCTTTGACTCTTATTATCTTGTTATCATCCAGTACTACTTCACCTGTAAATCTTCCGAATACTTGATGTTGATCGCTTTTTATTATACCAAGTGATGTACAGGAAGACCTGTCAAGTATAGGCTCGAAACTCATTGTGAAACGGTTATCATTGCTAATAAATCTCCAAGGTGAAAGAAAATCATCTTTTCCGTCTTTTTTTGGTATTACAAACTCAACTCTATCAAGTTTATGAGCTTTTCCATTGTAAATTATCATATTCTCTGAAGCAGCTGATGTATCACCAAAACCATATCCTATATTAAATCCAAATGGAATATTGTCAATATATCCTGAAGCTGAACCCCAGTACCATGTGTTTTTATATGTCCATACTCCCCTTCCCCAATCAAGTACAGCAAATGAGTCATTTTTATTGAATTCATAAATGTTTCCATTGATATTAACAAAACCTTCCGCTTTCATGCAGTTTATTTTCTGATTGTAGTAAAATGCAAGTTCATCTTCTTTGTATGGCGTTGCAATAACCATTGATTCTTTAGGCTCGTTTGTTAATTCAATATTTGCTTCAAGCTTAATATTCCTCATAAAATCATCAAAATGAGCTATTAAAATTCTTTTTTTTACATCGTTGATAAACTTAATGTTGTAACTTTTACCAAAACTGATTGTGTCACCGTTTAATGAACTGCTCGGCATACTCTTTCTTCCTTTTGTCATGAAAGACATATATGATTTTGTATGTTGCCATTTCTTATCGAACTCAAGAAAAGAGACTGAATCAAGCCCCATATATGAGTTATCAGCTATTGTAAGTGCTAAAGCGAACCTGTCATTATTAATAAGATAATAATCCCATTCCTTAATCCTTAAAGAATTAGCTTTTATATCACTTCTTAAATAATCAAATAGAAACTTCTTGGCATATCCTGGTTCAGTCAAAACACCATTTTCATTTAAAAGCCGCTTTTTCTCGGTTATCTCGTGTTGCATTATTTATCCCCTTTCACATTTGATTTTAGCATATATTAATAAAAAAGAAACCCTTTACGATTTCTTTTATATTTTCGATATTAATTGTTAACTTATAACAAAGCACATTGTTGATTACGTTAAATTTAATACTAAAGCTACTTATTACCTTTTTTGGATATTTTTAACTTAGGTTCAATTTCTCCAGCTTTAGTTAATGCAATCTTTGTAACAACAGGACCAATTAATTCATAAACAAGTGTTGCACAAAGTATAACTGTTCTTATGGAATCACCATATTGTGGAAGTTGTATCATAACTATCTGAGCCATACCGACAGCGACACCTGCCTGAGGCAATAATGCTAATCCCAGATATTTTGTGACATTAGGATGAGCATGTACCATCTTCGAACCTGCAAAGGCACCAAAATATTTACCTATCGAACGAGAAACTAGATATAGTATACCGATTACTCCAACTGAAATTATCATTTCAACATTGAGTTCTGCACCTGAAATAACAAAGAATAACAAGAAAACAGGCGGAGTCCATCTATCATATGCTTCCATTACAGGATCATTATTCTTGCAGATGTTCGCATACATAGCTCCAATCATCATACAAGTAAGAAGTGCTGATAACTCAAGAAGCTGACTTAACGCTACACCGCCAAATGTTATTGCAACAATTAGACTGATTCTGTTTGCTCTTGATTTAAAAAATTTCATTGATAATGATAATATAAATCCAAGTACCGCACCTATTATTAAAGACATGGAAATTTCATAAAGAGGTATCAACACACTTGTTTTGAATGTTAATGCCTCATTATTTGCAAGTGCTTTTGCTATTGACAAAGAAATTGAAAATATAATTAAACCAATCGCATCATCTCCAGCAACAACAGGAAGTAGTGTTTGAGTAACTATTCCCTTTGCTTTATACTGCCTTACTACCATTAAAGTAGCTGCAGGAGCAGTAGCAGTTGCAATTGCTCCCAAAGTCAGAATTATAGGTGCATCAAGACCGGGAATGAAAAAACTTGCTACAAAAAGAAGTAAATCAACTACAAGTACTGTCATTAATGCCTGAACTACAGTAATAACTACTACTTTTTTTCCTAATTGCTTTAAATGCTCAATTTTAAATTCGCCTCCAATTGAAAAAGCAATAAATCCAAGCGCAACAGTTGTTATGATAGAAAAGCCTTCAAGCAATTCCGTTGGAATAAATTTAAAGCAGAATGGCCCAATAAGAAGTCCAGCAATTATATATCCTGTAACATTGGGTAATCCAAATATTTTGACCAAACGCGTCATTAATAACCCTGCCAGCATGGCAAGACATAAGCTCAGTAATATGTTCATTTATTTATACCATAGTTATCCCTTCTGCAAAAGATATCGGTATTGTAAACATAATACCAGTATTTGGTTTTTCAAGGCCTCCTGTAACCTGATTAACTATTCTTTTTGCTATTTCTATTTGTTCATCAGGAAGTACCATGAATACTGTCTTACTGCTTTCGCGTGAAGGATTAATAAATTCTCTTAATGAACCGAATATTGAAGGTGGTTCTATTGATTGTTCACTTATAACTTGTATCATACCAGTAGATTCCAGTACAGTTGCTCCACAGATATTATTCTCCATCATTTCATTGAGTAATTTGCTTAAAAATTCAGTTTTATTCAAAATTATAACTAAAAGTTGCATTATATCTTCTTTCTGCAAAGCTTACGCCTTGACTACTTTTGATATTCTAACTCTAATAATTAAAATATGCAAGTACTTTATTTTTCACCATAAAGTCTTTTTGATGCTTTTGCTGCTTCAAATTTAACCTTTTGTTCATCAATTGAAATTAGTTCCCTGTTCTGCATCAATATTTCTCCATTTACTAATACTGTATCAACATCTGTTGCTCTTGCACTATATACCAAAGCAGAAACAGGATCATGATATGGAGTCATATTAACACTGTCAGTATTAACAATTATCAGATCAGCTAACATGTCTTTTTTAATTATACCACAATCATCAAATCCTAAAGCTTTTGATCCGTATGCTGTAGCCATTTTTAATATTTGTTTAGCACTTATTGCAGAACTGTTATGCTTATATCCTTTGTGAATAAGCGCTGCAAGATGCATTTCCTTAAACATATCAAGTGTATTATTACTTGCAGCACCATCCGTTCCAAGTGCAGGTGTAATACCCATTCCTATCATTTTAGATATATCAGCAAATCCACTACCTAACAGCATATTTGATGATGGATTATGTACTGGTATAACTTTTCTATCTCTTAATAAAGCCATATCATCATCATTCACATGAACTGTGTGAGCTGCTGTTACCTTATTGCTTAGTATTCCTATTTTTTCACAAACCTGTATAGGCGTTAATCCATATTTCTTTATACAATTTTCGACTTCTGTTTCAGTCTCATGAAGGTGAATATGAATAAGTGTATCAGTTTCCTTTGCCATTTGAGCACTTAATACCAGTTCTGGTTCATCGACAAGATATACAGAATGAACTTCTATTGAAGTATTAACTCGACCTTTAAAAGCCTTCTTGTTATTGATTACGAAATTTTTACAATATTCTTCTGCTCCTTGTTTTCCTAATTCTTTAACCTTGCTTGATGTAGATACACCATATGAGAGGTTCGCTCTGATTCCTGTTTGAGATATCGCTTCTAGTGAAGCTTCATGAATGTAATACATATCAAGATATGATGTTATTCCATTTTTGATCATCTCAGTTATGCCAAGCATAGCACCAGAGTAAACATCTTTATAGGTTAAATTAGCTTCAACTGGAAATATTCCTTCACTTAACCATCTTTCCAAAGGAAGGTCATTAGACCTGTTTCTCATAAGAGTCATAGCACAATGAGTATGAGAGTTTATGAGTCCAGGCATAACTATTTTGCCTTTTGCGTTTATTATTCTATTAGGCAAAAAGAAGAATGGTTCATCTTCTCCAATATATACGATTTTATTATCTTGTATGCATATAACCTGATTATTCAGTATGGTAAATTCATCGTCCATAGTAAGGATATCTGCATTTTTTATCATTGTGTTCATTAGCACCTCGCAAAAAATGGAATATAAATATTATATTCCATTTATGAATTTATTACCATTAATCTTAAATCATTACTGATATAGTTAAAAAGTTAATCGAAACCTTTTAACAAATCTTCATAGGAATCACGTTTTCTTATAAGCTGAATACTGTCATCAGATTTTATTAATATTTCAGCTGGTCGTAATCTGTTATTATAATTAGAACTCATAGAATATCCATATGCTCCAGCATCCATAACTCCTATTAAATCTCCTTCTTGAATTTTTGGAAGTTCTCGTTCTTCTACAAGTATATCGCCACTTTCACAAATATTTCCTGTAATACTAACTGTTTCGAAAGGTTTTCCTTTAACAAGCTTGTCTTTTCTATATATCTCAATATCGTGAAATGAACCATACATTGCAGGTCGTATAAGAACAGAAAAACCGATATCTGTTCCTATAAATATTTTTTCATAGTTATTTTTCTTTGCGTGAACTGTCCCAAGAAGTATTGCAGATTCCGCTACTACAAATCTACCTGGTTCACATCTAAATAAAATATTCTTTTTGTATTTATTTTGCCAGTTTTTTAAAACATCGGTCAATTCAAAACCAAACTTCTCAAGTTCCAATGGTTCCTGGCCTTCCTGCTTTCTATACGGAATACCAAAACCTCCTCCAAAATCAATAAATTCGAGGTCCTTGAATTCAAGTGCTGTTTGTAGTAATTCCTTTACTCCTCTTATATATTCCGTTGAAGACATGAATAATGATCCTATATGCTGATTTATGCCTACTATTGTAAGGTTATATTTTTCTGATATTTTATGTACATCCTGTATTTTATCAAGATTTATTCCAAACTTAGTCGTCTTACCGCCTGTAACCACTTTTTGATGATGTCCAGCTCCTATGCCTGGATTTAATCTTATTGCAACTTTCGTACCTTTAAAAGCCTTTCCGTACAACTCCAGCTGAGACAAGGAATCAAGGCTTATCATTATATTTCTATCTACTGCATATCTCATTTCTTCAACAGAAACATTGTTGCAAACATAAAAAATATGATCACTTTTATAACCCGCTTTTTCAAGTACATATATTTCTCCATCGCTCATTGCATCTGCATGAAGTTTCTCTTCTTTTAAAATTTTCAATATATGAAGATTTGAATTGGCTTTAATTGAATATGATACTTCAAAATTAGGTAAATTGACTAAGGTTTTTATTTTTTTTGCTTGTTCACGTAAAATGTCTTCATTGTATACATACAATGGAGATCCATATTTCTTTAAGAGCTCTGAAGGGCTGTGTGTTTTATAAAAACTTTTATTTTCACTAAAGTATTCCATTAACTGTTATTTTATCCTTATTAATCCATTTTTTTAGTACATCTGGTACGTTAACTGAACCGTCTTTATTCTGATGCTGTTCTATTATTGCTGGAAAAACTCTGCTTGTAGCCAAACCTGATGCATTCAAAGTATGGAGATACTCATTCTTTCCGGTTTGTGATCTCTTGAATCTCATTGAGCCTCTAATAGCTTGAAAATCATAAGAATTTGAAGCAGAACTTACTTCTTTATAAATCCCCATACTTGGTATCCAAACTTCAATATCAAATGTCTTTCCCATTGCAAATGAACAGTCAGCAGCAGCAAGTTTGCTGACCCTGAAATGAAGTTGCAGACCTTTCATCAGATTCTCAGCTTTTTCTACCATCTCCATTAAAGCATCTTCGCTTTTTTCAGGTGTAGTATATTGAAACATTTCAACCTTATTGAATTGATGTCCTCTTATCATACCTCTTTCTTCAGCTCTGTAACTGCCTGCTTCTTTTCTGTAACAAGGTGTATATGCAAAATACTTCTTGGGAAGTTCTTCTTCTTTTAAAACCTCATTCCTGTGAACATTTATAAGTGCTGTTTCAGCTGTTGGTAATAAAAACTGATTACTTTGTTCAATTTTGTATACATCATCAGTAAATTTCGGGAACTGACCTGCAGTATAACCGCATTCATAATTTAAAATATGTGGTGGAAGAATAAATTCATAACCATCTTTTATATGTTCTGAAATAAAATAGTTTAAAAGTGCCCATTCAAGCAAAGCGCCTTCATTTCTGTAAAGCCAGTACCCGTTACCGCTTAATTTGGCACCTGTTTTATAATCAATCAACCCCAGGTTTTCACATATCGTTACATGATCTTTTGGAACGAAATCAAATTTAGGTTTTTCCTTATAATATCTTACTGGAGTATTATTTGATTCATCCCCTGCAATAACATCATTTGCAGGAGTATTTGGAATAACCTCAAGAAACTGCTTAATATTATTATCAAGTTCATTTATTATTTTTTCATACTCTACAATACTTGTTGATATTTTTTTCATTTCAACAAGAAGTTCAGTAACATCCAATCCCTGTTTTTTCATTTTTGGAATATCAGCAGATACAGTATTCTTCTTTGCTTTCATCTGCTCAACATCAAATATGCTTTTTCTTCTAAGCGAATCCCATTCAAGAAGCTCGGTAAAGTCTACAGAAAAATTCTTCTTTAAAAGAGCTTTTTCTACTTCTTCTTTATTATTCCTTATACGATTGATATCCAGCATTTAATCATCCCCTTAATATTTTAGTTAATAATAAAATCATTCGTTTGCAATGTCAAGAATTTCTCTTTCAGCTTTTATTAAATCAAATTCGCTTTTATCATGATATAGTACATCATAAGCTGTTTTAATCCTATCCATTGCTTTTTGCAGTATCGATCGACTTGTAGCGATGTTAATCCGCTGAAAACATTGTCCTTCCGGTCCGAATACATCACCTGGGTTAAGCCATAATTTTGCTTCATCCTTAAAAAATGAATTAACTTGTTCATTATCTAAACCCATATTTGAACAATCAAGCCACATAAGATATGTTCCTTGCGGTTTAAGCGCTTTTATTCTGGGCATATGCTGTGAAATATAATCTTCCACAAATTCAATATTTCCTTTTAAATAATCCTTTAACTGATCAAGCCATACACTTCCATACTTGTATGCCGCCATACACGCAGCAATGCCTAATGTGTTAACACTGCTTGGTCCCCTTCTTATAAGTTCTTCATCAAAAATTTTCTTAAGTTCAGGATTTGGAATAAATATATTAGATACTTTCAAACCTGCAATATTAAATGATTTGCTAGGTGATGTACAGACAACACAACACTGTTCGAAATTAGCATTTAAATTAGCTAAAACAGTATGTTTATTTGGCTCATATACAAAATCCTGATGTATTTCATCACTGACTATTATAACTTTGTGCTTGCAACAGATATGACAAAGCCTTATTAACTCCTCTTTTGTAAAAACTTTCCCGACAGGGTTATGTGGATTACATAAAAGAAAAAGTTTCACATTATTATCAATTATCTTCTGTTCAAAGTCAGTATAATCAACACTATAAGTTTCATTCTCATATTTCAAAGGGTTTTTAATAAGATTTCTCTTATTATTAGTTACTACCCTATAAAAAGGAGAATACACCGGAGTTTGTATAATTACACTTTCATTAGGTTGGGTAAAGGCATTAATTGCTGTGCTCATTGCATATACGACACCTGGTGTAATACAATGCCATTGTTTGTCTACTTTGAAATTGTATCTTTTTAACATCCAATCTCTAACGATTTTATAATAATTTTCTGATATTCCTGTATAACCATATACACCAACAGCATTTATTTTGTATATTGCATCTTTAATTTCTTCAATTACAGAAAAATCCATATCTGCAACCCAAAGAGGTATATGGTCTTTTGTATAACCAAAATCTTTTGCATAATCATATTTTAATGAATTTGTATTTCTTCTATCAACTAATTTATCAAAATTATATGTTTTCAATTTTACTTTAACCTTCCTTCTTCAAAATATTATAACACTTAAGAATTTTAAATCTACATAATTGTAATTATTTATATATTAAATTAATTGTATTTACTACATTTACTCAATTAAAGTAGTTTGTATCAGACGCATATATTTGATATAATTAAAAAGAGGCGAAAAGATATGGATATTAATATATTGATATGCGATGACGACCCAATTGTCCATGAGGCTTTAGGTATTTACTTTGACAAATATGAGATGAAGCATGATTCAGCCTTTGATGGCAAAGAGTGTCTAGAAAAATTTAATAATAATTTTTATGACATTATAATTCTTGACATAATGATGCCTCTGATTGATGGTATTGAAGTCTGCAAAGAAATACGAACTGCAAGCAGCATACCGATAATCATGTTAACAGCTAAATCAGAAGAAGTTGACAGGCTATTAGGGTTTGAACTTGGAGTTGATGATTACATAGTCAAACCTTTTAGTGCAATGGAAGTTATTGCAAGAATAAAAGCTGTTCTCAGCAGAGTAAAAGAATCATTAAATAGAAAGCCTTCTAAAGTAACATACAAGCAGCTTTCAGTTGATATATCACGATATTCTATTATGATTGACGACCAGTTCACTCATGCTACTCCTAAAGAAGTTGAAATACTTTATCTTCTTTTATCGAATCCTCAAAAAGTATACACTAGAGAGCAGATTATGAATTTAATTTGGGGGTATGAGTATTCAGTAGACACCCGAACTATTGATACACATATTAAGAGAATACGTGCAAAACTACCGCTTGAAATTCAAAAATGCATACAAACTATTTATGGTGTAGGATATAAATTCGAATGTGCCAATGAATAAGTTAATTGGAAAACCTTTTTTCTTCAGAATTACTGCTTTAGTATTAACAATACTAATTATTTCTTTAATTTTCACCACAATAATATATACTTTAGCTTCTGAAGAGATTTTTATCAGTTACCAGACAGAAAGACTAAAAGAAGAAACTGACATGCTTGCTTCATTGATACCAAATGAATGGAGAACAAAGGATTTGTTAGAACAGTTTTTTGATAAGGTATTTCAGGTAGAATCAACAATTTTAAGTAGTTATGTTGTAATATCAGATAAGATTAATGTAGAGATGTATTCATATGTTCCTTCTTCACAAAGAGCGGGCATTGTAATAGATAAAGATGCAATGGACAGATTTTATAAGCAGAATCTATCTCAATATTTCAAAAGAGTTCTAAGTGGCCAATACATATCTCTTGAAAATGACAATAATGAATTCAACAAAGAAATGATCATTCTTATGAGACCTATATTGTCTGATACAGGCTCAGTCGAAGCAGTTCTGACTGTCTGCAAATTTGTTGAAGATTACAGTATTCAACTGGAAAAAATTAATAAAACTCTCATTATTGCAATGTTGGCTGTTTTTTTACTCATGTTATATCCAGTTTATCTGCTATCAAAAAGTATAACAAAACCTTTGTTTGAAGTTAAAGATGTTGCAATTGCAATGGGTAAGGGTGATTTTTCAGTTAGAGCAAATGAAAATTATCCTGCTGAAATAGGACAGTTATCGACTACTATGAATCTCTTATCCTCAGAATTAGATTCTACAATTAATCATTTAAAAAGAGAAACTAATGTTCTTCAAGGTGTTTTAAATTCTATGAATGAAGGAATTTTAGTAATAGATAAGTATTTTAATCCAATAATAATAAATCCAGCAACAGGTAAGCTTTTTAACACGGATATTAAATCTAGCGATAAGTTAAGTATAATTCCGAAAGATGAAATATGGAAAGATTTTGAAAAATGCATCGAGACTAATATGTCTGTAGATAATACATATAACTTTAATGAAATTATGATTCAGTGCATCATTAACCCTGTTATAGTAAACAATGAAATTGTTGGTGCGATGGGTATCTTTAGTGATATTACAAAAGAAGTTCGTCTAGAACAGACAAGACGAGAATATGTTGCAAATGTTTCGCATGAACTTAAAACACCACTCACAGGAGTAATGGGACTTATCGAACCGTTAAAAGACGGATTAGTGACAGACAAAGATAAAATTAACAGATATTACGAACTTATATCTAATGAGGTTTTACGGCTCAACAGACTGATTAATGATTTATTAGTATTATCAAGGCTTCAATCATCGAATGAAGCGTTTTCTATGGAAAAAGTAAACTTGACAGAGATTATAAATGATATTGTAGAGAGGTATCTCTATTATAACAAAGATCAGATTTTTAATATAAAATGCAACATCCCTAAAGAACCTGTATTTATACTTGGTAATGGTGATCGTATAGATCAAATACTAACTATTTTAGTTGATAATGCATTAAAATTTGGTAAAGATGATGTTGATGTAACTCTTTGTATAGAAATATCTTTAACTAAAGAAAATAACAAATACATCGTATCAGTTGCTGATAACGGAAAAGGTATCTCAAAAGACGATCTTCCATACATTTTCGAAAGATTTTTCAAAACTGATAAATCCCGTTCAAAAAGCGGTTCCGGATTAGGACTTTCAATAGCAAAAGAAACTCTTCTACGTATGAATGAAAAAATATGGGTCGAAAGTGATGAGTCTGTTGGATCAGTTTTCAAATTCACATTAAGCAACTATTTAATATAATTATTATATTTTTACCGAATATTTATGATCATAATTACAAACTCCTGCTATACCACAATATGATCTTATTGCTGCATTTATACTCAATTCGTTTTCAAATTCGAATATTAATGGTTTTCGAAGAATATCTTGTATCTGATTAATTAATTGAGAAATAAAATCAGCATTACCAGATTTAAATGATAAAACGAATGAATCCACATTTTTTTCAGATATATCATATGCTTTGTCGATGCATTCTAACAAATTTTCATTATCAATAATCCATTCGTAAGTACTAAATGGTTTTTCTATGTCAATATAACAATATTGTGACATTATATATTTATGACTATCAATTTCAACAGTAATGCTCCGAGTTCTCTCCTTTACATAATTCATTGATTTAATATATTCAGGAGTAGTACCGCAACATCCACCGGTTATTCCTATGTTATATTGCAATAAATCGTCACTGTAACTGCAGAATTGCTCTTTCGTCTGATTGTAATGTGCTTTATTATCTACAAAACTTGGCACTCCGGCATTTGGTTTGACACAGACAAAGTCTTCAAAACATGCTATCTGTTTAAGTATTTCAGACATTTTTTCTGGTCCGTTAGAACAGTTTACTCCAACTACATCTGCTCCCATTTTTTTCAGTATTGCTGAGCAGATAAAAGGGGTATGTCCCATCATAGTTACATTATTCTTCTCATATGTCATATTACTTATAATAGGAAGATTGATTGTATTCTGATTAGCGATAATTGCTATTCTCATTTCTCTTAAATCTGTAAATGTCTCAAAATTAAGAACATCAGCCTCTTTGCAAGAGTCAATCTGTTCTACAAACAAATCATATGCCTGATTGAATTTAAGATTGCCTAAGGGTTCGAGGAGCTCTCCAATAGGTCCTATTGAAGCAGCAACTAATATTTTTCTACTACCTATCGCCTGCTTTGCTAAATCAACTGATGTATTATTTATTTCATAAATTTTATCAGATAAATTATGACTTTCCAGAACAGCTCTGTTTGAACATAATGTATTAGTCTGTATTATGTCACTACCTGCATCACAATACTCACTATATATCCTCTTTACGATATCTGGATTTGATATATTGTATTCTTCTGCTAATTCACCAGTCTTTAATCCATATTTTTGAAGCATATAGCCTTTGGAACCATCAAATAAATATATCTTATTCTTATTGAATATTCTCATATATCACCTACTCTTCCCATGTTATCTTATCTTTAAACTTAGATGAGTTATACGAATTAATACATCCACAATACTTCTGCCTATAAAGACCGATTTGTCTTGCTTTATCCTGTCCTTGTCTGAATCCTTTTCTAAAATCATCATATAAAAACGCTATATCATATTTAGTAGTCAGATTATTACAAATCTCAATTATTTTTTCATGGTCCTGATATATACTAACTAAAAGTGTAGTACTAAATCCAGAGTATCCGTTTTCTTTTGCATATTTAGCTGTCTCCTCCAGCCTTATATTATAGCAATCTAAGCATTGAAATCCGTGCTCCCATTTTTCCTGTAAAAATTCATCATCAACAATAAGCTTAACATTAAACTGGTCAGTATAACTAATAAGAGTTTTTAGTCTTCTTTTATGTTCCAAAATCGGATGAATATTCGGATTGTAAAAATATGAATCAAACTCAACAGATAATTCATTCAATTTGTCATGCACATACACAAGACAAGGAGCACAACATGTATGAAGAAGTATTTTATTCGTGTTCATATGGTAATTTCAGATGCTCATATGCTAATCGGGTAACACATCTTCCTTTCGGTGTTTTCTTAAGAAAACCTAATTGAAGAAGATAAGGTTCATATACATCCTCAATAGTTTCTTTTTCTTCATTTATGCTTGCAGAAAGAGTATCCAGGCCAACTGGTCCTCCAGTAAATTTTGTTATTATTGTATCTAGAATTGCTCTATCAATATTATCCAGTCCAATTTTATCAATTTCAAGTTTTCCTAAACCAAAATCTGCTATTTCACTTGTAATTACATCCTCTCCCTGTACCTGTGCAAAATCTCTTATTCTTCTCAAAAGCCTGTTAGCTATCCTAGGAGTTCCTCTTGATCTTCTGGCTATCTCATTTGCTCCGTACTCATTAATATTTATACCAAGAATGCCTGCACTTCTTTTTACAATCATACTTAATTCATCTGTACTATACATTTCAAGTCTACATGAAACACCAAAACGGTCTCTAAGAGGAGATGAAAGCATTCCGGTCTTTGTTGTAGCTCCAATAAGAGTGAATCTATTTAAATCCAATCTTATCGTTTTTGCACTTGGCCCCTTTCCAATAATAATATCAAGAGCAAAATCTTCCATTGCAGGGTAAAGAATTTCCTCAACTGTACGGTTAAGCCTGTGAATCTCATCAATGAATAAGATATCATTTTCATCAATATTAGTAAGTATTGCTGCAAGATCACCTGCTTTTTCTATAGCTGGGCCACTGGTTATTCTAATGTTTGCACCCATTTCTGATGCAATTATTCCAGCTAAGGTAGTCTTACCTAGACCTGGAGGTCCAGCAAGAAGTACATGGTCAATAGGTTCTTTTCTCTGCTTTGCAGCTTCAATAAAAATTTTAAGATTCTGTTTTATCTTTTCCTGTCCAAAATACTCTTCAAAAACCTTTGGCCTTAATCCTGATTCACTCTGATCGTTTTTTATAAATGTCGGAGTTACAAATCTTTCTTCCTCCATTATCACATCTCCTTAATTACTGCTTGTTCTTCCTGCAAGAGCATTTTTAATTATATCCTGCAATGAATCTTTTTCGTCATAGACTGCATCAAGAGCCTGTCTTGCATACTTACTATTATACCCTAAAACTAATAATGCATTTACTGCTTCTGAGTACTTGTCACTGTGTTCTATCTGACATTTGGGCTGTGTATCATCAATGTCAATCCCTTTTAACTTATCCTTAAGCTCTAGTATAATCCTCATCGCAGTCTTTTTCCCAATTCCTGGAGCCTTAGACAATAAACCTACATCATCACTAACAACAGCAGTTGCTACATCTTGGTATGATAGTACAGATAAAATTGAAAGAGCAGCTTTTGGACCAATTCCTGATATGCTGATTAACATATTGAATAGGAAAAGCTCTTCTTCCTGCGAAAATCCATAAAGCATCATCGCATCTTCCCTAACGTGAAGATATGTATATAGCATAGTATCCTCGTCAGTCTTAACTTTCATCATAGTATTTAAGCTTGTATATATTTTATAGCCAATACCGTTATTTTCAATAACTACATAATCATGTTTTTTTGCTGTGAGATTTCCTTTTATATACTCGTACATATATTTTTATTATTCCTTTCTTCCCTGTATGAATGCGCATGACATATCGCAACAGCCAACGCATCTGCAGCATCATCAGGTTTTGGTATATCTTTTAGATTAGCCAATACTTTTACCATCTGCTGAACTTGATTCTTATCAGCTCTTCCATACCCACATAGAGCTTGCTTTATCTGAAGCGGAGTATATTCAAAAAAAGGAAGATCCTTCTGAGCAACTGCAAGAACAGCTACCCCTCTCGCCTGACATACATTTATGACTGTTTTCTGATTCGTATTATAAAACAACTGCTCCATAGAGATATGCTCAGGATTATAAAGAGAAATTATCTCGTTTATTCCCTGATAATTTTTTAAAAGTCTTTTATTAAAATCAGTATGTGCTTCTGTCCTTATTACACCATATTCGAGAACTTCGACTTTGTTTTTATAATAATCAATTACTCCATATCCCATAATGGCAAAACCAGGATCAATCCCTAATATACGCATGAATACTCCTTGTTTTCTAATTATAACATGTAGCCTATGTTTTGGCACGAAACAATTGAACTTGAAAAAATAAAGTGCTAATATATACGCATTGAGGTTTGTTATGGATGGGAAATTATGGACTAGAGACTTCTCTATTCTGACAATAGGCAGTGCCGTATCCATGCTTGGTAATGCCGTATCTGGATTTGCTTTAGGATTATTGATACTTGATTACACTAATTCTACTTTTTTATATTCATTAACTTTAGTAATTTACACTCTTCCAAGAATTGTTATGCCTCTACTAGCTGGCCCTTATCTGGATAGATTTTCAAGAAAGAAAATAATATACACATTGGATTTCATTTCAGCAGCTTTATACTTATTGATTTTCGCTTTACTATTTTTTAATTTTTTTAACTACTACTTAATAATTATACTTGCCTTAATAATTGGTTCTATTGATGGAACATACATTGTTGCTTTTGATAGCTTCTTTCCAAATGTAGTAGAAAAAAAGAATTACTCGAAAGCTTATTCTATATCTTCAATTCTTTATCCTTTATCTGCAGTAATGGTTCCGGTCGCTGCATACTTCTATGAGAACTTCAGCCTTGAACCGCTTTTCTTGTTTAATGCAGTTACATTCCTTATTGCAGCTTTGTTTGAGGTTAATATAAAAGCTGAAGAAAAACATATAAATACTGACATAGTTAAATCATTTAATTTTTTAAAATACAAGGAAGATTTTAAAGCTGGTATACAATACTTAAAACAGGAACCAGGTTTGGCAGCAATAACTGCATATTTTGTTATTATGGCTTTTTCTGACTCTTCTTATGGTACTTTAGTACTTCCTTTCTTTAAAAATAATGAAACTTTCGGAGTCATGACATACACTTATGTTATGGCTTTTGCTGTTCTAGGTCGCTTGATAGGAGGCTTTATACAATACCGATTCAAATACCCTCCGAAAAGGCGATTCTCAATAGCAATATTCGTATATGCATCTATTGGGATTATGTCGGCATTTTTCCTGTTTTCACCTATTGTTGTTATGATTATAATGAACTTTCTTATTGGAATATTCGGTGTCACTTCATATAATATAAGAATATCTTCAACTCAGAATTACCTGCCTGATGGTATGAGGGCTCGCTTTAATGGCATATTCCAGATGCTTACAATGATGGGTGCAATAGTAGGTCAATTGTTATCAGGAGGTTTAGGGGATATTTTCGATGAAAGATATATTGTTGCAGGATTTAATATCATTAATCTGATAATGCTTATTGTAATAATGGTTCCGATGGGAAAACATATTAAGAAAATATATAATACTGAAATATAAAAAAAGGCTTATTCAGCCTTTTAATTTACGATATTACTATATAAATTAAATATTTTACTTAAGTACCAGATACAAAAAGATTGATGTTACTGCAAAGAAAGCTGCAATGTAAACAGTATACTTTGAAAGCATCTTATCCATGGCTTTTCCTTTGCCTTTACCGAAGAAAGTCTCAGCTCCGCCTGCTATACTTCCTGACAAACCGCCTGCTTTACCTGACTGCATCAATACTATAACTATAACTCCGATACATATTATTAAGTGTATTATTCCTAAAACTATCTTTAATGTCTCACTCATTTGCTACCTCCAAAACTCAGCTCTACAAATATAACATAAATTATTTTGTATAGCAAGTACATTTTTTGATTATTCGAGTCAATCGATATGTCATTATTTCTTGAAAATATATAAACTTATTTTCATTTTCATATAAACTCTTTAAAAAGCCTGCTTGTAATAGTTTGGTCATACTTCCTGTCTATCAATGGCTTGCTATCTTTCAAAACAGAATTTTTTTCATTAAATGAGGGTTTTTCTTCTTTGAATATAACACCAATTGGTATTTTATCTGTAAATTCCATTGCTTTTTTGATAGCCAATAGCTTATCTGAAGAATCGTAATTTTCATCCAGCATATAAACTCTCTCGTTATACCAAGCATAAGTATTCGTCTTGTTAAAACTAACACATGGCTGCATTATATCAACGAGCGCATACCCTTTATACCTTATTGCCTGCTTCATCAGTGATACTAAATGTTCTTTTTTTCCAGTAAATCCTCTTGCAACAAAACCTGCTCCTGCAGCAATTGCTAAAAGTAGCGGATTAAGCGGTGTATTAACGTTTCCTTCAGGTTGAATTGATGTTACAAGACCCTCATCTGAAGTGGGAGATGCCTGCCCTTTCGTCAGGCCATACACCTGATTGTCATGCACAAAATGTGCTATATCAATATTACGTCGTATGTTGTGTAAAAAATGGTTCCCGCCTTCTCCATATGAATCACCATCACCTGTACTAACTATAACAGTCAGCTTTTCATTTGCGATCTTTGCTCCTGTGGCAGCAGGTAATGCACGTCCGTGCAACCCACAGAATGCGTTCGCATTAATATACTGTGGAATTTTTGCAGCCTGTCCTATACCTGCAACTAGAAGCACCTCACTGGGATCTTTTTTAAGTTCCTCCAGTGCAGTTTTAAGACATTCGAGTATGCTGAAATTCCCGCATCCAGGACACCAAGCTGTATCAAATGTGTGAAATTTAGCCATTCTATATGCCTCCTTTTATTCTCTTTACAATTTCTTCACCTGTTATTTGTCGACCATCATACTTTAATATACTTTTTGAGCAGATTATACCTGTATACTCACGAATCAAACCAGCTAACTGTCCAGTTGCATTCTGTTCGATATTTATAATCTGCTTAGCTTTTTTTGATTTTTCTATTAGTAGTTTTTGTGGCAGCGGAAATATATCACCAAATATAAGTGCTGCATATTTTTTACTTTTTTTACTATTTAGTAATTCAATAGCCTCTGATATAGGTCCATATGTTGACCCCCAACCAATCAACAGTATATCATAGTCAACTGCACCTAAAAATTGTGGTTCCTGAAGCTCTTGTTCTATTAATATAAGTTTTTTCATTCGTTTATCCATCATCTGGACACGTACTTTTGCAGACTCAGTGATTTTACCCTTTTCGTCATGCTCATCACTGTCTATTGTAACAAGATTCTTTGATTTCATTGGAATCAGTCTTGGTGAAACTCCACTCTTAGTATATTTATATCGTAAGTATTCATCTGAATATTCGTAATTAGAATAATCTGTTTCAATACTGTTTATCTCAAAAGGTTCGACAGTTGCAGAAGCATCTCCAAGATACTGATCTCCAAGAAGAATAACCGGTATTTGGTATTTTTCTGCTAAATTGAAAGCACGTACTGTCTGATAAAATGCATCTTTGTGAGTTCGAAATGCAATGACCATTCTTGGAAATTCACCTTGTGAAGCAGAGATCATAAACTTTAGATCTCCCTGTTCTGTACGTGTCGGTAATCCAGTTGCAGGTCCTGGCCTTTGCATATTAACCACAACTAATGGTATCTCAGCCATACCGGACAGGCCAAGTGCTTCCACCATAAGGGAAAAACCACCTCCAGAAGTTGCAGTCATAGATCGCGCTCCTGCATATGAAGCACCAATTGCCATGTTAATCGCTGCAATCTCATCCTCAGCCTGCTCAACAACAATACCACAATCTCTTCCTTTTGTTGCAAGATAACCCATTATAGGTGTAGCTGGAGACATCGGATATGCACTATAGAATTTTATTCCAGCCGCAATTGCTCCTAATGCGATTGCATTACTTCCCGAGAGCAACATCCAGTCATCAAATCGACCTTTCAAGCGAGGATATCGTGTTTCAATACTGTCATAACCTGCCTTTACTGCCTTAAGATTGATATCTACATAACGTTCGTCAAGAAAACTTTGAAGCACTTCTTCAATATTCGAATAATCTTCATTAAAAAGCTTCAAAACAGCTCCTATCGCTATACTGCCAGAAACCCTTATATTTCCAAGTTTTTTTGCAATATCTTCCATAGCAATTTTTAAAATGCGTGAATCTTCTATTTCTATACTTGTATCGCACAGTATGAAACCATCTTTTTTAAGTTCATTACTGTGTATATTGATAGTTTCCTCGTCCATTGCAATTATACCGTCAAGATTGTAACTGTGAGAAATAACTTCCTTTTCACCAAAACGCATAAGATAGAAGTTATGGCCTCCTCGTATTCGTGACATAAAATCCCTACAGGTAAACACGCTATAACCTGCTCTTTTCAATATTTTCTCAAGTATTGCAGAAGTTGTATCGATACCTTGCCCTGCTGCACCACCTATCAATAGATTGTACATATATAGTCCTCCTTCTAATATTCTTCATATCTATATATCTATCAGATCCGCAAAATCAACTCGTTTTAAGGTTTAGTGATGTTTGTTAATTCAATTTATTATTTATTTCAATACTTATAATATCACAAGACATTGTACAAGAGCAAAAAATTAATATATAGAAAATAATGTGTTTTATTTTGATAACTAAATTTATATTAAATCCTTAAATTTCTATTTAACTTACAAATTTTATATTGTATACTTTTCTCTGGAGGAAAAATGGATACAGTAAATTTTGGAGATAACAGATGGAAGATTTCATATGGGAAATATGAAAAAATGGAAAAGAAAGCTATAGACATTGTAAGTGCAACAGTTTCGAAGCATGTACCTTATGTTGTTACAACACAGAAAGTGTTATCAGACCTTGAAGATAATATAATATTTATTGGTACGAGAGAAACGAATAATTATATAAAAGACTTAATATTAGAAGACTCAATCCCTAAGAACGGTTATTTACTTAAAGTCATGGATAATCCGTATAATAAAGGAAAACAGATTATTATTATTGCTGGTATAGATGATATAAACACCTTTTATGGTGCTGTGGAATTTTCAAGCGATTATATTGCATTTTCAAAGCAAAGAAAAGACCATCAGCCATATTTTAGAAAATTGTTCCTTGAAAAAATGCCAGATTATGAAATTTCTTCTTCACCTGATATCCTGAATAGAGGTTTATGGACTTGGGGTCATTCTATACATGATTACAAGAAATATATTGATAATATGGCTCTTTTAAAACTAAATCAGCTAATAATTTGGAATGACTATGCTCCTGTTAATGCTAGACAAGTAGTAGACTATGCTCACGAAAACGGAATAAAGATAATATGGGGATATTCCTGGGGATGGGGAGAGAAAATTAATATTTCCGAAAAAGAAGAATTGGACAGATGGGCTGATTTAGCAGTTAAGAAATATGAAGAAGACTATTATACTTTAGGTGGAGATGGCATATATTTTCAATCCTTTACCGAAACTCTGAGCGAAACAAAAGATGGTAAATTAATTGGTGAAGCAGTTTCAGAATGGGTAAATGTTATAGGTAGCAGAATACTTGATAAGTATCCGGATTTATATATTCAATTCGGTCTTCATGCTACATCAGTGAAAAATCAACTTGAATACATTTCAAAAATTGATAAAAGAATATCAATTATTTGGGAAGACTGCGGAGCTTTTCCTTATCAGTATCTTCCAAAACATATTGAAAATTTTGAAGATACTGTTGATTTTACTGATAAAATCATTCAACTTAGAGAAGATGCTGAGGTTGGTGTCGTTTTGAAAGGACAGATATGTCTGGATTGGTCTAATTTCGAACATCAGAAGGGACCATTCATTTTAGGCATGAATGACAAAACAGTTATAACAAAACTAATGAATGAAAAGAAGGAAATCTGGCACCACATACAGAGCTACTGGTTTAAAAATGGACAGCTGTGTCAGGATATAATAAGAAAATTATCAATTCAG
>Ga0209510_1001315_pt1 | contig 28656 bp, 19 predicted proteins | sample BiotimSIPDNA_FD_185749 | JGI IMG/M metagenome (GOLD analysis project Ga0209510, IMG submission 185749) | Anaerobic biogas reactor microbial communites from Washington, USA - Biogas_R1 time_0 SIP DNA (SPAdes) (version 2) | ecosystem: Engineered > Bioreactor > Anaerobic > Unclassified | place...
AGAAGAAATATCTCAGATCTGATAAAATTGTTGTACCTTTGCTCACGGCTTCTAAGTTTGAACTTTGTACTTTAGCGATTATAAAGTTACTCATTTCCTGTGAGTTATACAAACTTCGAAGCCTTTTCTATTCCTAATTTACGTTAAATTATGCATGTGATCAGTCACTTGCGAAACTTTAGTAAACAATTTATCCAAAGGAATAAAACTTTTATGATACAGACAGTTGTAAAAAGAGATGGAAGAATCGTAGGATTCAACGACCTTAAAATTCAGGCAGCCATCAGAAAGGCAATGATGCACACAGAGAAGGGAGAAGACGAATCACTTGTAGCTCGCATCACAGACCACATCACCCATAAGGGAAATTCGCAGATGACCGTGGAGGAGATTCAGGATGCAGTGGAGGTGGAACTCATGAAGAGTGCTCGCAAGGATGTGGCTCAGAAGTATATCCAATACCGCAATCAGCGTTCTATTGCCCGCAAAGCCAAGACTCGCGACGCTTTCATGGAGATTGTGAACATTCAAAACAACGACGTGACCCGTGAGAATGCTAACATGAATACTGACACGCCTGCAGGTATGATGATGAAGTTTGCGTCTGAATCCACCAAACCTTTTGTGGACGACTTCCTTCTCTCTGAGGATGTGCGTGATGCCGTGAAGCATAACTACCTGCACATTCACGACAAGGATTACTACCCAACCAAGTCGCTCACCTGCGTGCAACATCCATTGGACCATATCCTGATGCACGGCTTTGTGGCAGGTCACGGAAGTTCTCGTCCTGCCAAGCGAATTGAGACTGCGGCCGTATTGGCTTGTATCAGTCTTGAAACTGCTCAGAATGAGATGCACGGAGGACAGGCAATCCCTGCTTTCGACTTCTATTTGGCTCCCTTCATCCGCACCAGTTACAAGGAGGAAGTGCGCAACTTGGAGCAGCTGACAGGCAAAGACCTCTCTCATCTTCTGGATGCTGAGATTGATGACTACGTGGAGAAAGACCTTCAGGGACTGGAGGGTGACGACCGCTACAAGCAACATGCCATCAACAAGACTGTGAACCACACACACCAAGCGATGGAGGCTTTTATCCACAACATGAACACAATACATTCTCGTGGTGGCAATCAGGTGGTGTTCTCCTCCGTGAACTACGGCACAGACACCTCTGCAGAAGGTCGTTGTGTGATGCGCGAACTCTTGAAGTCCACTTATGAAGGTGTTGGCAATGGCGAGACAGCCATCTTCCCCATCCAAATATGGAAGAAGAAGCGTGGTGTGAACTACTTGCCAGAAGACCGCAACTACGACCTCTATCAGTATGCCTGCAAGGTGACTGCACGTCGTTTCTTCCCCAACTTCTTGAACTTAGACGCCACTTTCAACCAGAATGAGAAATGGCAGGCCAATGACCCTGAACGCTACAAATGGGAGGTTGCCACAATGGGATGTCGCACACGTGTGTTTGAAAACCGCTTTGGTGACAAGACCTCTGTAGGTCGTGGCAACCTGAGTTTCACAACTATTAATATTGTAAAACTCGCCATTGAATGCATGGGCATTGAGAACGAGACAGAGCGAGTGAATGCTTTCTTTGCTAAGCTCGACCACCTGTTGGAACTTTCTGCAAAACAGTTGGAGGAACGCTTCCAGTTCCAGAAGACCGCATTGGCAAAGCAATTCCCATTGCTTATGACTAAACTTTGGAATGGTTGTGAGAATCTCAATCCTAATGACAGTATAGAGTCTGTAATCAACCAGGGCACACTCGGTATTGGCTTCATTGGCTTGGCAGAGTGCTTGAAGGCACTTGTGGGCAAGCATCAGGGCGAGAGTGAAGAGGCTCAGGCACTGGGATTGAAGATTGTCACATACATGCGTGACCGTGCCAACGACTTCTCAGAGAAGTATCAGCACAACTACAGCATCTTGGCTACTCCAGCAGAGGGATTGAGCGGCCGTTTCACTAAGATTGACCGTAAGGAGTATGGCGTGATAGAAGGTGTGACAGACCGCGACTACTACACCAATTCAAACCATGTGCCTGTATATTATAAGTGTTCAGCCCGTCACAAGGCTGAGGTGGAAGCACCTTATCACGACTTGACCCGTGGTGGACACATCTTCTATGTAGAGATTGATGGTGATGCCACCCACAATCCACAGGTAATTATGAATGTGGTGGATATGATGGATCAACTCAATATTGGTTATGGCTCGGTAAACCACAACAGAAACCGTTGCATGGACTGCGGATATGAAAATGCAGATCCCAATCTGGAGGTTTGTCCTAAGTGTGGCAGCAAGCATATCGACAAGTTGCAACGCATCACTGGCTACCTCGTAGGCACAACCGATCGCTGGAACAAGGGAAAACTTGCAGAACTCAACGACCGTGTGATTCACGTAGATACTCCAAAGGCATAAGTCTTTGAGAAACGAGAAGTAAAATATGATTTCGGTATTAGACATAGTAGAAGACACAATGGTGGATGGTCCTGGCTTCAGGACTTCCATCTATTGTGCCGGATGCCCCAACGCATGTCCAGGCTGTCACAACCCTCAGTCGTGGGACATCAGCAAGGGCCGCATGATGAGCACGGAAGAAATCATGAAGGCGATCAAGGCAGACCCCTTTGCCAATGTAACCTTCTCGGGCGGCGACCCAATGTTTCAACCTGAAGGCTTTGCTGAACTGGCAGAGGCTATCCGCAGGGAGACCGACAAGACCATATGGTGTTGGAGCGGATTTCAGTTTGAACAGTTGGTGAAGCATCCTGCCCAACGTCGCCTGCTGGAACTTATAGATGTATTGGTGGATGGTCCATTTGTGCAGAGACTTCATGATGATGAACTTGTGTTCAGAGGATCAAGCAACCAGCGCATCATCAATGTGAAGAAATCACTGAAGCAGGGCAAGGTGATACTGGAAGAGTTAGATTTGTAGAAAACAACACAGTCAAACGGTCAGATGGTCAGAACATGTCTCTGACCGTTTTTGTATGAAAACAGCAAAGACTCTCAGTGCTTTTCATCACGTAAACCATAGTGAAGGATACTTTTGGGGTAATAATCTTAGAAAAGCAACGTTTTGTGATGCTTAATCAGGGAAAAAGCCGTACCTTTGTGGGACAATACACTCAGGAAATAAGATTGTTTTTATGAAACAGACGAAAATTGTAGCTTCTATCAGTGATCGCCGTTGTGATCAAGAGTTTATCCGCCAGCTTTTTGATGCCGGAATGAATGTGGTGAGAATGAACACCGCCCATGCCTCCGAGGAAGGTATCAAGACCATCATCCAGAATGTTCGTGCAGTGTCACACCACATTGGCATTCTCATTGACACAAAGGGTCCAGAGGTGCGCACCACAAACTGCGAGTCGCCCATTGCCTACAAGACAGGCGAGGTGGTGAAGGTGTATGGCCACCCAGAAGAAGACACTACTCACGATGCAATCAATGTGACATACCCCCATCTCCACATAGACGTGACTGAAGGCTGCCACATCTTGTTTGACGATGGTGCACTCGACATGCTGGTCACATCTGTGAACGGCACAGAGATTGTTGTGGAAGTGCAGAACGATGGAGTGTTGGGCGCACACAAGAGCGTGAACGTGCCTGGTGTGCACATTGACCTCCCTACCCTCACAGAGAAAGACCGCAAGAACATCATGCTCGCTATTGAGCAGGACATTGACTTCATCGCCCATTCTTTTGTGAGAAGCGCAGCAGATGTGCGTGCCGTACAGGCAATCCTCGACGCCTATAATAGCGACATTAAGATTATCAGCAAGATTGAGAATCAGGAAGGAGTAGATAATATAGATGAAATCATCGAAGCATCATACGGTATCATGGTGGCTCGTGGCGACTTGGGCATTGAAGTGCCTATCGAGTGTATCCCTGGCATTCAGCGTCAGATCATCCGCAAGTGCGTGCAGGCAAAGAAGCCTGTGATCGTAGCCACACAGATGCTCCACACAATGATCAATTCCCCTCGCCCCACTCGAGCAGAGGTGACAGACATTGCCAACGCCATCTACTACCGCACAGATGCCCTGATGCTGTCGGGCGAGACTGCCAACGGCAAATATCCTGTAGAGGCTGTGCAAACCATGTCTGCCATTGCCGAACAGGCAGAAAAGGACAAGATGCGCGAGAACAACATCTCGGTTCCTTTCACTCATGAAGATGACATTCGTGAGTTCCTCTCTCATGTTGCCATCCTCTCCACAGAGCAAACTGGCGTGAAGTGCATCATCATCGACTCTTCCACTGGTATCACAGCCCGCAACTTGGCGGCCTTCCGCGGTCCTCATCCTGTGTTGGCCATTTGCTACAACGAGAAACTTCAGCGTCTGCTCAGCCTCTCATACGGCATCAGCTGCGTGTATCACGATGACAACATGGACAAGGCAGAGCTCTTTGAGGTGGCTGTGCGAATGCTGCGACAGATGGGCTATGTGAGCCTTGACGACCGTATCGCATACCTCTCTGGCAATATGGCAGAAGGTGGCAACAAGAAGATGTTTGAGATTCTGACCGTGAGAGAAGTATTTAAAAAGTAATCCTCTCTTGAACTCTCTGGCAAGAAACACTATCCAATAAACACGAGAGATAGAAAAGCGAATCGCTGAGAAGGATTTTTCTTCTCAGCGATTTTTGATGCGACAGCATTATCCACGTGAGTTCAAAGAGATTGCCACATCTCACTCTTATTGTTGATTAAGATGAATAAAAAGGGGACTTGAGAGGATGAAATAGTAGGATTTTTCCATGCCATCTGACATGGAAAATGATTGAAGGGTTCTTCATGCTTCAACGAACAATTGTTCAATGGCAAACGAACAATGCTTCAAGCGCCCATGAACAATGGTGCGATGACCAACGAACCATGCGTGCGTTTTTCCCTTTACAAGCATTGGTTTTTCAAACAACAATAATTTATTGTGTATTAATAAATTATGAACATTCTTGAATAAAGGGACAACATTATATACTGTCTTGGAAGAGTTGCCCTGCGACATGACTTCCCAAAATCATCTCACCATTTTTCTCAGTCAGTTAATCCCATGTAAACAGACCTTGAATCTTTGACAGGAAAAGGAAAGGAAAGAGCGTGATTGGAAAGATATGCTAACAATCGAAATCGACTGTTTCTTCTTCCCATTGCATCGAACTCACGTTTTCTCTATTCAAAAAGATGGGTGAACGCAAAGGCATCAACATCGAATAGCCCCTGATCGCTAAGTTTAATGGTGGAAATGACAGGCAACGCCATGAAGGCAAGTGTCATGAAGGGGTCTTGGAAACTGCAACCTGCTGACTGAGCAGCCTTGCGAAGCGAAAGAAGCTGGGGTGCCAACTGTTCCACTGACAGGGAAGACATCAGGCCTGCAATGGGGAGAGACACCTCTGTAGTGCCACAATCAGAAATGATGAGTTGCCCACCCTGCATCTCGATGAGACGGTTCATTGCCTCCACAATGAGGGCGTCACTCGTGCCTATTGCTATCAGGTTGTGGCTGTCATGAGCCACAGAAGATGCCATAGCAGCATGTTTGAGACCAAAACCCTTCATGAAAGCCACCACTGGTTGAGCACCTGGCCTGTAACGATTGTAGGCAATAACCTTCAGCACATCCTGTTCGGTGTCGGACACCACATGCCCATCCACCACCCGAGGGGTAGCATATTCAGTGGATGTGTAAAGTTGTCCATCAAACGCTCCAATCACCTTCATCCTATCAGACTTTGCCTCCAAACGTATATCATCAAGCGAGATGGGCAATGCCTCAAACCTATTGGGGAAATGATTCTCTTTTGCATGGTCGATGACAGGCGAAACATCTGCATCCTGTGCATCATACACTTTCTGCCCATTGATGAAAGTGGCTCTCACCTGAAAACTCCTCAGGTTATCCACCATAATGAAGTCAGCCCCATCGCCAGGCTGGAGTAGTCCGCTTTTGAAATGATAATGGTCACGTGGATTGACACAAGCCACACGAAGCACATCCCATAAATCATACCCTTCAGCAATGGCACGCTGGACCAGCACATTGATTTCCCCCTGCAACAAGTCATGAGGATTCATGTCATCTATACACAGCATGCAGTCCTCTGGGATGTCACGAATCAGCACCTTTAAAGCATCAAAATTACGAGCCGCACTACCCTCTCTTATGAGAATCTTCATGCCTAACCTCGCCTTCACGATTGCTTCTTCCACACTCTCACATTCATGGTCTGTAGAGATGCCTGCAGCTACATACGCCTTGAGATCATCGCCTGTCAGCCCTGGAGCATGACCATCTATTGGCTTGCCCACCGCTTGAGCAGCCCTGATCTTTTTCCATGTGTCGGCATCATGATGGATGACAGCAGGAGCATTCATCAGTTCAGAGATAAAACCAATCTGTTCCAATTGAAGAAGCTGACCAACCACCTCTGCATCGAGCACTGCACCAGATGTCTCATAGGGCGTGCATGGCACACAGGGACTGGCACCAAAAAGAAAATGGAAGTTCACCTTCCGAGCATCAGACAACAAATACTTGATGCCATCCACTCCCAGCACATTGGCTATTTCATGGGGGTCGGTTGCGGCAGCAATCGTGCCAAGTTTCACCACAGCCTTTGCCCACTCAGACGGGCGCACCATTGTGCTCTCTGTATGAACATGTGCATCAATGAATCCAGGCATGATGTATGCGGCCTCTTCAGGCACATCTGCATGGCGATCCACAGATTTGATTTTTCCCTTTTCCACCCATACTGTACCATCATAAATAGTCTTTTCCACCACATCTACAATATGACCTGTGACAGAAAAACAGGGGAGCGTATTGTATGTCAAACTTAAATCTTTCATATATAGCACCTATTATCACACACTTTGAATGGGGCAAATATAAGAATAATCCTCTGATAAACCACTCTTCTTCGCTCATAAAATGATGAATCAGGTCTTTTTTCTTTCACAACAGCCAACAAAAGAGGATTTAACAAAAGACCTTAAAAACAATTATTGGAAAAGGGAAAAGGCGAGAACTGTACATTCTGCATCAAGAAAAGGTGCTTATCTAAGAAGCAAAGGATATACAACAGAAAATCATGGGATGTATATAGTGAAAGACCCTTACAATGCGTACACGTGGAACTCAACGATTCTGCAAGGAGTTATACCTTACTAATTGGTTTGAGTTCGATGACATAGCCTTTCCCTAAAGAAAGAAGAAGGAGATACCAGGGTGTATCTCCTTCTTCTCTATTGGATATGTCATCTATGATTACTTGAGTTTTGCGATGTTCTCCTGAAGCGTGGCTATCTTGGTCTCTGCATCATGGAGTTTCTTGCGCTCAAGTTCCACCACTTGGGCAGGGGCATTAGCTACAAAACGCTCGTTGCCGAGTTTCTTTTGCACACTCACGAGGAAACCTTGAAGATGCTTGAGTTCTGCTTCCATCTTTTGTATCTCTGCTTCAGTGTCTATGAGATTGCCGAGTGGCACAGCATATTCTGTAGTGCCTACCATGAAGGAACTTGAACCATCGCCCTTAGCAGTCACAAACTGGATGTCGGAAAGGGATGCCATCTTCTGGATGATGGCTGCACAGTCGGCATTGCGAATGTCCAGCGTGGTTTCATCAGTAGCAACCACCTCAAGTGTGAGAGGTTCACGGGGTGAGATATTCTTGCTCTGACGCACAGCACGCACACCTGAAATAATCTGCTTGAGCGTATCAAAACTTGACATCAACTGCATGTCTTCCTCTGTAGGAGCAGGAAGGGACAGCGTATCCACCATGATGCTATCGCCATCCTTGCGCTCAGCGATGTGCTGATAGAGCTCTTCGGTGATGAATGGCATGAATGGATGAATCATCTGCATGAGTTGCTCAAAGAAGCGGAGAGTGGCTGCATAAGTCTGAGCATCAATAGGAGCCTGATAAGCAGGCTTTATCATCTCAAGATACCAACCTGAGAACTCGTCGGTGAAGAGTTTGAACACATTCATGAGAGCCTCGTTGAGACGGTACTTGACATATTGATCATTGATGTCTGCCCATGCCTGCTTGAGGATAGCCTCCATCCAAGCAATCGTGCGCAGGTTCTCTTCTGGCTGAGCAAGTTGCTCATCCACCTGCCATCCCTGCACAAGGCGGAAAGCGTTCCATATCTTATTACAGAAGGCCGCACCCTGCTGACAAAGTGACTCATCAAAGAGAATGTCGTTACCTGCAGGAGCAGAAAGGAGCATACCCATGCGCACACCATCTGCACCGTACTTTTCAATGAGACCTATAGGATCAGGCGAGTTGCCAAGCGACTTAGACATTTTACGCCCCAGTTTGTCACGCACAATACCTGTGAAATATACATTGCGGAAAGGCACATCCTTCAGATATTCCTCGCCAGCCATAATCATACGTGCCACCCAGAAGAAGATAATGTCTGGACCTGTCACGAGGTCTGTTGTGGGATAGTAATAGTTTATTTCCTCATTGTCTGGGTTGTTGATACCGTCGAAAAGGGAAATAGGCCATAGCCAGGAAGAGAACCATGTGTCGAGTGCATCCTCGTCATGACGAAGTTGGTCAATTGTGACATGTTCAAAGCCTTTCAGTTGATGTGCCTCCTCAAGTGCCTCTTCGGCTGAGAGTGCCACTACATACTTCTCTTCCTCTCCTTCTGCTGTTGGGAGGAAATAGGCAGGAATACGATGACCCCACCAGAGCTGACGAGAGATGCACCAGTCCTGAATGTTCTCAAGCCAGTTGCGATAAGTAGTGACATATTTTGTTGGATAGAACTTGATCTTTCCTTCCAATACTGGAGGAAGGGCTATATCTGCAAAATGCCTCATGGAAAGGAACCACTGCTTGCAGAGACGAGGCTCAACGGCAGTGTCCTGATTGCGCTCTGAATAGCCCACCTTGTTGTCATAGTCCTCTACTCTCTCCATGAGTCCTGCCTCCTGAAGGTCTGTGGCAATCTGCTTGCGCACGTCCATTCTATCCTGACCCACATAGAGACCTGCAGCCTCAGAGAGAGTGCCATCAGGATTGAAAATGTCAATTGTATCAAGGTTATGAGTCTTACCAAGTGCGTAGTCATTGGCATCGTGCGCAGGAGTAACCTTCAAGCAACCTGTACCAAACTCGATGTCCACATATCGGTCTTCAATAACAGGAATCTCACGACCTACGAGGGGCACAATTACACGACGACCACGAAGCCACTGGTTCTTGGGGTCTTTAGGATTGACACACATGGCAGTATCGCCCATGATGGTCTCTGGACGAGTGGTAGCCACCACTGCATAATAGCCCTTCGCATCCTTATGGATAACGTTTCCCTCTTCTATATATTGCGATTCTTTCTCTGCAATTCCCTCTGCATGAGCCACATAATACTTGAGGTGGAAGAGGTGACTCTTCTCATCACGGTAAATCACCTCCTCTGTGGAGAGCACTGTCTGCGCCTTCGGATCCCAGTTCACCATGCGAAGTCCACGATAGATGAGTCCTTTCTTGTAGAGATCAACAAACACCTTGAGCACACTCTCGCTGCGCTTCTCATCCATTGTGAAGGCAGTACGCTCCCAGTCGCATGAAGCACCCAGACGGCGCAATTGCTTAAGAATGATGCCGCCATGTTCGTCTGTCCAATCCCAAGCATGCTTGAGAAACTCCTCACGAGTGAGGTCACGCTTCTTGATACCCTGCTCGGCAAGGCGATTGACCACCTTTGCCTCTGTAGCGATAGAAGCATGGTCAGTGCCTGGCACCCAGCATGCGTTCTTACCATCAATGCGGGCCTTGCGAATCAGAATGTCCTGAATCGTGTTGTTGAGCATGTGACCCATGTGCAGCACACCTGTCACATTGGGTGGAGGAATCACGATCGTGTAGGGTTTACGACCATCTGGTTTGCTGGCAAAGAGTTTGTGGTCAAGCCAGTATTGATACCATTTACCTTCAACCTCTGAAGGGTTATAGTTCTTAGCTAATTCCATATATTATTGTATTTATTTTCTTCTTCTATATTAATATTGTGGACATGCGACCTTGACACGCATTTTCCACCCTCTATTCATATCTGATCATCTCAGCGGGCTTGCCAATACTGATGAGGTGTGAACTACCCCAAATGACAAGAGCAGAAATAAGGAGAGTGACCACATTGAGAGCAAAGATGAGCAGCCAGTCAAATTGGATAGGCACAGCATCTATATAATAGACCGACGCATCAAGCGACATGAGACGGAACTGTTGCTGCAACAAGCAGAAGAGCAGTCCCACTGCATTTCCCCAGAGTAGCCCTCTACCCACCAGCATGATACTGAAATGGATGAAGACCTTGCGGATTGATGCGTTGGTAGCACCCAGCACCTTGAGGGAAGCAATCATATTGATGCGTTCGAGCATGACAATGAGCAGACCACTCACCACCGTGAACACACTCACGAGAATCATCAGTACAAGAATCATCACCACATTCATATCAAGCACGGCAAGCCAAGCAAAGGTGTGAGACACCAGATCCTTGATGCTGAACACTCCATAGGTCACACCATTGCGGTCAGTGTCAAGATGGATGAACTGCAATTGTTTGGTGAGGTCGTCCACCTGCTTGAAGTCACTGACACTGATTTCAAGTCCTGACGACTCATCTTTTTCCCACCCGTTGAGTCTGCGCACAGTGAAGATGTCAGCAATGGCATAGTTCTTGTCATAGTCATTCATATTGGTGACAAACAATCCTGCAACCGTGAAACGGCGGGCACGCATTGACTTCTCACCCATAAAGTAGGCAAAAATCTTGTCGCCCACCTTCACACCAAGTTCATTTGCCACCTGACGAGAAAGGAGTATCTCATTGCTCGACTTCTTGGCTGAGAACTGAGGCATCTTGCCCTCCACCAACGACTGACGAAAGAAAGAGAGGTCATAATCCTCCCCCACTCCTTTGAAGGTCAATCCACGGAAGTTCTCATTGGTCTTGAGGATACCTATCTTATTGGCAAAAGCCTGCGTGTGGGTGATACCTTTGACACGGTGCACCTTCTGGTTGAGGGTGTCGTTGGTTATGATAGGCAACATCTCATAGTCTTCATTCTGAGTGAGACTTAGCACCTGAATGTGCCCGCCAAAACCTGTGACCTTCGAACTCACCTCATGCTTAAAACCCAGCACCACACAGAGGCTGATGAGCATGACCGCCACACCAATGGCCACACCAAACATGGCAACACGAATGGCGGGGCGAGAGAATCTTTCCCCATCATCTGCCTTGTCAGCATAGATTCGTCTGGCTATAAAAAGTTCAAATGTCATCCTGAATCAAAAACATCACATACTCAGTGAAATAGGCATCATGCATTGTTGTCCACTCTGCCTGGGTAGGCTTCCAATGCCTTGCGCAGCACAAAGAGGGAGCGCACAAGGTCTTCCTTCTTCAGCACATAGGCAATACGAACCTCGTTCTTGCCTGCACCAGGAGTGGTATAGAAACCTGCAGCAGGAGCCATCATGATTGTTTCGCCCTCGTAGTTGAAGTCGGAGAGACACCATGCACAGAACTTCTCACAGTCATCCACAGGGAGGCGCGCCACAGTGTAGAATGCTCCCATAGGGATAGGAGAATAGACCCCGGGGATGCGGTTAAGTCCATCAATGAGACATTTGCGTCGCTCCACATATTCCTCATAGATGTCACGGCCATATTCTTCTGGAGCATCCAAGCTTGCCTCTGCGGCCACCTGACCAATGAGCGGAGGAGAAAGGCGGGCCTGACAGAATTTCATCACCGCCTTACGAATCTCTTCATTCTTAGTGATGAGAGCACCAATACGAATGCCACACTCACTGTATCTCTTTGAAACAGAATCAATCAGCACCACATTATCCTCAATTCCCTCAAGGTGACACGCTGAGATATAGGGAGAACCTGTGTAGATAAACTCACGATACACTTCGTCGGAGAAGAGATAGAGGTCGTACTTCTTGACCAGATCACGAATCTGGTTCATCTCCCGGCGTGAATAGAGATAGCCCGTAGGGTTGTTGGGATTGCAGATGAGGATGGCGCGGGTGCGCTCGTTGATAAGTTCCTCAAACTTCTCCACCTTGGGCAAAGAGAAACCCTCATCTATTGTGGTGGCAATGGTGCGAATGACCGCACCTGCCGAAATAGCAAATGCCATGTAGTTGGCATAGGCTGGCTCTGGCACAATGATTTCATCGCCAGGGTTGAGACATGCCAAGAAAGAGAACAGCACAGCCTCACTACCACCACTGGTTATGATGATGTCATCGGCTGTGAGATGAATGTCATACTTGGCATAGTAATGAACCAATTTCTCACGATAACTGCGATAGCCCTGTGATGGACTATATTCGAGAATCGTTCGGTCAATATTCTTGATCGCATCAATCGCCACTTTGGGAGTGGGCAGGTCTGGCTGGCCAATATTCAGATGATAAACTTTAACGCCACGCTTTTTGGCGTCTTCGGCTAAAGGAGCCAGTTTGCGGATTGGCGAACTGGGCATTTCCGTTCCTCGAATTGATATTTTAGGCATATCGAACTGGTAATGTGGTTGTCGTTCTGAAAAGTCTTTATCTTTGAAGTCAAACTTTGACTTCATGAAAATTCGTACAAAGGTACGACTAAAAGAGGGAACATACAAATTTATTTGGAATTTTCCGAATAAAAGATTCCCATGCCTGCCCGAACGGCTTGAATTGACTCAAGAGCAGAAAGTCAAAGGCTTATCGGAACAGCCTTCCTTCTCATATCTGCGTCTAAAAAACAATGTGAATATGTCGAACAAAACCTGACAGAAAAATGAACAATGGTGCGATGGGCAATGAACAATGCTTCAAGTGCCAACGAACAATGGTGCGGTGGGCAACGAACAATGCTTCAAACGCCAGTGAACAATGGTGCGTTTTCATTCCTACAACGGTCTGCTTTCGGATTCTCATAAAAGCCTGTGTATCAGAGAAATATTTCTATAGAAAATCAAGCATCAGGCTTCTCCTCAGAAAAGGGAAAGCATTGTCAATAGAGATAGGCAAATGGATCGGAATCGGGTTGTCCCCTATTGCCCCAACACCTTTACTTGAGCGGAAGGGTGAACACAAAGCGAGCACCACCTCTATAAGTCGTGTCGAGTTTGAAAGAGCCTCCAAGCAACTGGGCACTGCGGCGACAAAGATAAAGACCATTTCCAAGACCTTCGCCATAGTAGTCTGTCTTGTAGAACTGATCGAAGATGCGGTGCGATTCATCGGGGTCAATACCAACACCTGTATCCGTCACGATGAAGGAAACAGTTTCGTGGGTCTCCTGACGACAGTTGAGCACAATGCAACCTCTGCGCGTGAACTGATAGGCATTGTCAAGCATCTGGCGAATCACTCTCTTTGGCAATTCATGCACATCAGCATGGATGGTGAGGTCATCGGGCAGAGTGGTCACATAATGCAAAGGAATCATGTGGGGGTGGTCTGCCTTCATCTGACCCACAATCTCACGACAGAGGTCGTTGCAATTCACCACAACAGACTTTTCAAGAGTTGTGATACCTTCAAAGATCATGGCGATGAAGAGTTTCTCCACAAGAGCCTTGATGCCCGCAGCCTTGTCGTGCATCGCCTCTGTGATGGTGCGGAGTTCATCTTCTGGAACATGGCGATGCCCCATGCCGAGCACCTGTGCAAAACCAATCACAATGTTGAGGGGGGTGCGCACCTGATGAGTAATATCTTGCATGAAGGCAATCTTCTTCTCAAGAGATTCCTGTGCCTGCAGGTTGGCCTCCACAAGTTCTCGGTTTCTTTTCTCAATCTCACTATTCACTGCACTCATCTTACCCACATAGGAGTTGATGGATGCCTGCATTTTGCTGAATGTGTTTTGCAACAAGCCAATGGCATCAGGATTGTCGGTCGGCGGGATGATTTCATCAAAATGTCCGGCAGCAATGCGTCGAGTCTGAAGAGCCAATCGGGTGACAGGCTTGAGGGTGCGCCTAATAATCCACCTACACAGGAACAGCAGCACAAGCAATCCTAATGCAATGATGCCCGTCACCATATAGGACAAGTGATTGTAGCCCCAGGGCAGGTCGTCCTCAGGACATACGATGGCAATACTCCAGCCTGTTTGAGACAACGGGCGATAGAACACATAGGAGTTCCTTCCGTTGAAGTTCACTTCTGCAGAGCCTTCCTCTCCATTCACCATACTGTTGGCAAGGGCTATCATGTCAGCATCCTTATCAGGGTCCAGACCCGTGAAGAGAGTCTCTACAGAAAGTTTGGAAGAATCTGGATGGACAAAAAATTCACCATCTTTCCCAACCATGACACAGTAAGCACCCTTTATAGCCATACCGTCCTGAATGGTCTTGTTCAACCAATTGAGCGACACGTCGGTGGCGAGCACACCCACAAAGTTCCGCTCCTTGTCGAGCAGAGGAATGCTATATGAAGTGACCATCTCTGGTATGAAAGAATCATTCCAATATGTATCGAAGTAAGGATCTACCCAGCATGCCTCGTTCTTTATCTTCGGATTGGTGTACCAAGGCAGTTCGTGATAACGGTAATCACCGCTCTCTTGCTCAGAGAAGATCTGGTCTTCTGAGCGATAGGTATATACAGCGAAATATTGTCCCTTGTCTGCAAAATAATAAGGCTCATAAGCAACAGTGCTTCCATGGAAATGGGTGTTGCTATCCACAATACGGCGAGAATACACCCAAGCAGAATCTGCCACGAGGTGGCGTGACTGCAACCATGCAGCGGCTGTTGCAGCAATCTCTACCTCATTGAGCACATTCTCCACACGCATGGAAGTGTTGAGCAACACCTGCTGGGAGTTCTCCATCACCTCATTGTGCAAGAATTCACGAGAGCGGATGGACATGTAACCCAAAGAGATGACGAACACCAACGTGGCAAAGCCCACGATGTAGAGACCTATCAACGTGGAGAGCGAACTTCTTATGTATTCAAGCAGCTTAAACATCGTCTGTGTTCTTTTGGGTGTTAGAGGCTTCGAGAATCAAGTCAAGAATCTTGGTCACCTCGTCACTATTCTTGAGCATGCAATCCACATGCTGGCGCATCTCCTCTTCTGACAAATCTTTGAACTGGGAGGAGATAATCTTGGTTTCATCAACAATGTGATTGATTGGCGTGTTCATCTCATTGGTCATGTGGGTGATCACGGCATTTTTGATGCGGTTGTCCTCAAGCGAAAGTTCATTTGCCCTGGACAATTCCTCATTTCTCTTCTGCAAAACAGTGGTGGACTGCTGAATGTTATTGATATAGTCTCCTAAGGAGTGTTGCATCTTGGCAAAACTATGCTGCATCACAGCAATCTCATTGGATCTGGAATTGTCGGGGGTCTCCACATCAAAGCGACCTTCGCTGAAACTCTTTGCAGAAGTCACCAACTGATGGAGGGGTTTCATGTGGTATCTGATGACTACCACCATGAATGCGATCAAGAACAGAAGTCCTAAGGAAACAATGACAATCAGGGGCGTCTGCAATTCCTTGTATGGTCCGAAAATATCGTCTTCTGGACACACAATGGCTACACACCAGTCCGTCTTGGGAACGGGCTTGTAGAAAACATAATAGTTTTCGCCATCTTTACGCATGATGTGATAACCGCTCTCACCTGCCAGCATGGATCCCGCCATGGCTTCATACACAGAGTCGGGATGCTCCAGGAAGGGAGTGAGAAGAGATTGGCAGTAAAGTTTAGTAGAGTCGGGATGAACCAGATAAGAACCATTCTTGCCCAACATGATGCTGTATGAATTGGGGAAAGGCTTTGTCCCCGATACTGTCTGGGAGAACCAAGAGAGTGATATATCTACTGCCAGCACGCCTATATTCCATCCATCATTGTTGTGGATAGGCATGCAATAAGATATGATGTGGTCATGCACAAAAGTGGAATCCTCTGCAAAGTCGTCTCGGTAGGAGTCTGTCCAATAAGGAGCATTGAGCAATCTCGGAATGAGATACCAGTCCATGTGGAAATACTTGTACTTTGCACTGCCCTCTTGCCTCGTATATACTGTGTCATTGACTATATATGAGTTGGCAGAGAAATATTCTCCTCTATCTATATAGTAATAGGGCTCAAAAGCAATGGAACAACCGTAGAGGTGGGGATTCATCTTGAGAATCTGAGCACTATAGACGAACATGGAGTCTGGCTTACGCACATTGCGCTCTACGACCCACAAGGTGTTGTTGGCCGCAAACTCCACCTCACTGATTGTGTTGCTTGCCTGTAGCAATGTGTTCTCCAAGGCTTGATTGGCTCTTTCAAATGCTTTCTCTTCAATTGCCCTATGGGAGAAATGAAACAACATGGTGATGGAAATGACAAAGAGAAGAACAACAACTACAGACACCCAGAGGGTGAGTCGGGCTGTGAGAGAGCTGTTGAAATATGCTATTATTTTCTTTATCATTAATCTTGTTGTAATATAGTGGAGTGATGAGTGAAATGATTATTCCGTGAGCCAAGGTCTTGGGATGGCTACTTGTTCCTTTTTGCCAATGAGTTCTTCGTAAGTCACATCTCTATTGAGCATGCGGGCATCTCTCATCAGCCTGTTGGCAAGCCTTACCATGTCGGGACGCAATCTGTACTCACGTTTGCCTGTTTCCATATTGGTCTGCAATCTTAGCACTTCCTTGAGCATCAGAGTTTGTATCGTACGATTGCTTCGCTCTCTATTCATTCGGAGGTATTTCATAGCAATATCCAATGCCTGCTCGGGGTGAGCGGCAGTCCATTCCCATCCTCTACGTGAGGCTTCGGCAAAACGTTTCATCTGAGTTCGATGCGCATCATAGTATTCTTTCTTGACATAAACACCGTTTTCCTGAATGTTGTAACCATTGTCGGCAAATCTATAGACGGTATGCTCTGGCATCTTGAAGCCCGCCTCTTTCAACTGCAGCACCTCCCAGTAGCTGACCATAGAGGCTACATCCACCGCTTTTGAAAGGAAAACATTGATACCTGACGCAAAGAAAACATATTCGTAGTTCAGATTATATTTCCTATCAAGAATATAAGTCAAGTAGTTGGTTTCGCTCGTATAGACACCCATGCGCGCGCCCTTCTGTGTGAGAGGGTTCTGTCCTTTGCTGGAAACAAGCATGTAACTGCTGTTCATAGAGGTTTGGAATACATTGACCAATGGTCTGCCATCGGCAATAGTGGCCATGGCTGTCATGAGGCTGAACACACCAGCATCACAGCCTCCTTCTTGATCGAACACCTTCTCGTATGTGCTAGTGGTTAGTAACGGATGCTCTATCTGCACATCTAAACCAGCATCCTTGTAGAATCCCTTCTCCTTTGCCACATAATAGCCTGTGAAATCCACATGAGGAGTCCATGCCATACATACAACAAACTTATCAGCCCCCATCACTGCAATGCTTGACATTGCAAAGATTAAAGCAAATACGCCTCTATATTGATAGGCTTTTAAAGTATGTATCATGTTCTTCAACAGCATATAGTCGAGCACTTTATCATTTATATATATTGTGTGTATTGATTTAATTGGCGGTGAGACAAAAGGCATGGGCATTTTTATAAACCTATAGTCCAACTTGGGACTTGCAGGTATATACCCTTAGTTTGTTGTCAATTCCTCTTTCTCAGTCTCTCTCATCGGAAAAGATCCCAACCACTTCATTTGCTTGATGCACCATGACTGTCTTCGGTACATGTAACTGGTAGGACTTGCCGAGTTCATCTTGATGGGATTTGGCAATGTGATAGCAATCATGGCGCATTGATTACGAGTGAGGTCTTTAGCATCACAGCCGAAGTGTTCTTGTGCCACAGCCTGAGCTCCGTAGATACCATCGCCCATCTCTATCGTGTTGAGATATACCTCCATGATGCGATGCTTGTCCCACATAAACTCTATGAGCACAGTAAAGTAGGCTTCCACACCTTTGCGGAACCACGCCAACTTGCCCGAAGAACTTGTAGGGAAGAGAAATACATTCTTGGCAGTTTGCTGACTGATGGTCGAACCACCTCTAAAACGTTCCCCTTCATTGCGTTCATCTATCACCTTTTGAATGGCTCCCCAATCAAAGCCATTATGTGTCAAAAAATTCTGATCCTCACACGACATCACTGCCAAAGGCAGGTTCGGTGATATTTCTTCAAGAGGCACCCAAGAGTGATGCCATCTGATGGTTTCTCCTCTGCCTACCTGCTCACATGCACGAATAAACATCAGAGGAGAAGTGTATACGGGTATGAACCTAAACAAGAAAACAAGGAGGATGCTGCCTGCCAACAAGACAATCAGTGTCCACTTGATAAAACTCCCTGTCTTGGAAAAGATATTCCGCATTAACTTCTTTATTCAGTTTTTCATGATCCGGCAAGATAATGCTGAGATGGGATGGCCTCAGCATCACCTTGCCAGACTTTTTTTCTCAGCTTTCAATCTAACATCTACAGTAATCTATCAAAAATTACTGAAGTGTACCTTCGTTAGCGGCCTGAATCATTGACTCTGAAGCATAGAGGAATATCTCCACACGACGATTCTGTTCACGACCTTCCTTTGTTGCATTGCTGGCAACAGGGTTGTTCTCACCAAAGCCTGTGCTGCTTTTGATCTGACTGTGACCTGCACCCTGAGCCAAGAGGTAAGACTTGACAGCATCAGCACGCTCCTGGCTGAGCTGGATGTTCTTCTGTACACTTTCTTCTGCTGTAGAACCTCTAAAGCCTGTGTTGTCTGTATAACCCTGGATAGCCACGTCGCAGTCTGGGTATGCCTTGAGCACATTGTTAGTGAACTGTGTGAGGTTGCTCATTGCTGTGCTGCTCAACTGAGACTTGCCAGAACTGAAGAGGATGCCAGAATCGAAGGTGACCTTCACTGCGTCAAGACCATTGTTGTCCTTGACTGACTGCACCTGTGCATTCTGTACCTGCTCTGCAGCAGCCTTCATCTTGTCCATCTTTTTACCGATCAAAACACCTGCGCCTGTACCAACAGCAGCGCCAATACCTGCACCAATGAGTGTTCCTCCTGCATTTCTGCCAATCAGATTGCCAACCATTGCACCCAAACCTGCACCAGCACCACCACCGATGAGACCACCTTTGGTTGTATTATTCATGCCACATCCCGAGAGGATGATAAGAGTTGCCATTATGACGGCACTAAATTTGAACTTCTTCATAATTTTTCTTTTTTTTAAAATGAATGACTTTACCAATTGATTTGTTGTCTTAGTGTATAATCTGAGTACAAATATCGTGATTTATGTTGAAATACAACAACATTCTACCAAATAAATTTAAGAATAAACGATATTTTCGCAAATATTCAGTAATTTTGTGGTTCGAAACGTGGAATCACGTAGGAAAAGCATTCATAAATCATCAAAAGAAAGAATAGAATTAGAAAATGGCAACAGAATTGAAAAGCCTCACCAAACGCTCTGAGGATTACTCTAAATGGTATAATGAGTTGGTGGTGAAGGCAGAGTTGGCTGAACAGGCTGACGTGAGAGGATGTATGGTTATCCGTCCATACGGATATGCTATCTGGGAAAAGATGCAACGTGTACTTGATGATATGTTTAAGGAGACAGGTGTGCAGAATGCCTACTTCCCACTCCTCATCCCTAAAAGTTTCCTTAGCAAGGAGGCTGAGCATGTGGAAGGTTTCGCCAAAGAATGTGCTGTGGTCACTCACTATCGCCTGAAGACAAATGAGACTCACGATGGTGTGATAGTAGATCCTGAGGCCAGACTGGATGAAGAGCTCATCATTCGTCCTACATCTGAAACCATCATCTGGAACACTTATAAGAACTGGATTAAATCATACCGTGACCTGCCTATCCTTTGCAACCAATGGTGTAATGTGATGCGTTGGGAGATGCGTACCCGTCTCTTCCTCCGCACCTCTGAGTTCCTTTGGCAAGAAGGACACACAGCCCACGCCACTCGTGAGGAAGCGGAAGAACGTGCACAACAGATGCTGAGGGTGTATGCAAAGTTTGCAGAAGAGTATATGGCTGTGCCTGTTGTTCAGGGTGTGAAGAGCGAGACTGAACGTTTTGCTGGTGCGCTCAACACCTATACGATTGAGGCAATGATGCAGGACGGTAAGGCTCTCCAGAGCGGTACGAGCCACTTCCTCGGTCAGAACTTTGGCAAGGCATTTGATGTGCAGTTCCTCAACAAGGAGAATAAACCTGAATACGCATGGGCTACTTCATGGGGTGTTTCCACTCGTCTCATGGGTGCTCTCATCATGACTCACTCTGACGACAACGGTCTTGTGCTCCCTCCAGCCCTCGCTCCACTTCAAGTGGTCATCATCCCTATTGGCAAGGGTGAACAGATGTCTGTACTTGACGAGAAGGCAGAAGCGATAATGAAGAACCTTAAGGCTATGGGGGTGAGTGTGAAGTATGACAATGCTGACAACAAACGTCCTGGCTTCAAGTTTGCTGACTATGAACTCAAGGGTGTGCCAGTACGTATTGTGTTGGGAGCTCGTGACTTGGAGAAGGGCATTGTAGAGGTGATGCGTCGTGACACACTTGAGAAAGAGAATGTGGCACTTGAAGGCATTGAGGCATATGTGAAGAACCTGCTCGACGAGATTCAGAAAAACATCTACAAGAAGGCTGTGGACTATCGTGATGCCCACATCTACGAATGTGACAACTACGAGGAGTTCAAGGAGCGTGTGAAGAACGGGGGCTTCTTCCTCTGCCACTGGGATGGCACAGAGGAAACAGAAGCCAAGATCAAAGAGGACACACAGGCTACAATCCGTTGTGTGCCTTTCATGTTCGAGCAGACTCCAGGCGTTGATATGGTGAGCGGAAAGCCTGCCACTCAGCGTGTGCTGATTGCAAGAGCATATTAATCATAAGCGACAGAAAGGGACTATTCCTCCAAGGATTGCCCCTTTCTCAAAAGAAAAGAATGAAGAAACTTTCATTATCCCTCATATTTGTGCTGATAGGTCTCTGCCTGTCAGCACAAAATGATTCTACCCTCTTCATGCATCAGTTATGTGTCCTTGAAGGGGTAAGCGATGTCAAGCCACTTGAATCTTCCAAGTTTAAGGAAAAGTATGTAATGAAAGTAGAACAGCAGATAGATTGGAAGAGCAAGGAAAAGGGAACTTTTGGTGAAAGAGTGATTGTTGGTTACAAGGGAGCAGATCGACCCACGGTCATAGTGACTGAGGGATACTCTGCTGCTTACGGCATAGATCCAGAATACGAAGAGGAACTCTCCAGCATGTTGAATGCTAATGTGGTAATCTGTGAGCACCGATATTTTGAAGAAAGTACACCTCAGCCCACCAATTGGGACTATATGACAGTGGACAACTCTTTGGCAGACCTACATCATGTACGCCTGTTGCTGGGACAAGTTTTCACTGGCAAATGGATCAGCACAGGTATCAGCAAAGGTGGACAAACCACAATGTTCTATCGTGCCACCTATCCCAACGATGTAGATATGAGCGTGAGTTACGTTGCTCCTCTCAATCGTGGCATTGAAGATGGACGACATGAGCCCTTCTTGGCAAAGAAAGTAGGCACAAAGAAGGAACGCAAAGATATTGAAAAGGCGATGCAGGAAATCATGAGGAGAAAGGGTGAACTCATGCCTCTCTTCAAAGAGTACAGCAAGAAAAAAAACTTTCACTACTACATTCCAGAAGAGGACATCTTTGATTATTGTGTGCTTGAACTTCCATTTGCACTTTGGCAATGGGGCACTCCTGTGGAGATATTACCAAAGGCCGATGAAAGCAATGAGGCATTCTTCAATTGTCTAATCAAAATTGCAAGCCCCGACTATTTTGCTTATCCCAATCAGTATCTGCCATTTGACGTACAGGCAGTAAGGGAACTCGGCTACTATGGCTACGATCTCAAGCCCATCAAGAAATGGGCTTCGGTGAAGAGCACCAAGAATTACCTGCGAAAAACCATGCTACCTGACAGTCTTCGCCACTATGACTTTGACGCCACGCTCTACCGTCGCACCATCAAGTTCTTAAAAGAAGAAGATCCTACACATATATTTATATATGGGGAATACGATCCTTGGAGTGCAAGTGGCGTATGCACATGGCTAAATTGCAAGAAGAAAAAGAACATGCGCATCTATGTGCAACCCCATGGTAGCCACAAAGCACGCATTCGTACCATGCCAACAGAAGTGCAGAAAGAAATCATCGAGAGACTGACAGAATGGCTGAAATAATTGGCTCGGCATTTCTTTTGTGAAAAGGACATCACTAAAGCGACAAAAGTAAAAAGCCAATTTATTATTAATAAGTATTTCAACGGTTTATGGATTTCAGATATTCAACTACAATAAGACGCATCCTTGGTTATAGCAAGGAAGAAGCACTCAGACTCAACAATGACTATATTGGTCCAGAGCATCTCTTGCTCGGTCTGATTCGCGAAGGGGAAAGTCATGCAATAGAAGTGCTTCGTCGCAACTTCTATGTTAATATTCCAACAGTGAAAGAAGCCATCGAACGTGCAGTGAAGAATGGTAACAGCATACCTCCTTCTGCTGACATCGAACTGAATCAGACAGCCAACACCATCATGCGACTCATGGTGCTTGAGACTCGTTTGCTCAAGAGTGCAGAAAGTGATGCAGAACACCTCATCTTGGCTATCTTGAAGCAAAATGACAACTTAGCGGCTCGCATCCTTAATGATAGTGACGTGACCTATAAGGAGTTCTACCGCTCTACGACTGCTCCTGCCACAACCAACAAGACAGACAAAACCGACACCACAGTGAAGAACAATGTGGACTTTGACGACGAGGAGGAAGAAGATGAAGGGAGCGACGCACCTACAACAGCTGGCAATACCAGCAGTTCCGCCACTGCTCGCACAACCAAGCGCACAAACTCTGACACACCAGCCATAGACAAGTTTGCTTTCGACCTCACTCATGCTGCTGCTGAAGGAAAACTTGATCCTGTGGTGGGCCGTGACAAGGAAATAGAGCGCTTGGCGCAGATCCTTTCTCGCAGAAAGAAGAACAACCCTGTCTTGATAGGCGAGCCTGGTGTTGGTAAGAGTGCCATCGTAGAGGGGTTGGCCAGCCGCATCAATGAACGCAAGGTCGCTCGTGTCTTATTCGACAAACGTATTGTCAGTCTCGACATGGCAAGCGTAGTAGCAGGCACAAAATATAGAGGACAGTTTGAGGAACGCATGCGCAGTATCATCAATGAACTTTCCACACATCCTGACATCATCGTATTCATAGATGAGATTCACACCCTTGTGGGTGCAGGCAATCAAGCAGGACAGATGGATGCCGCCAACATGATGAAGCCTGCTCTGGCACGTGGTGAACTCCAGTGCATTGGTGCTACAACACTTGATGAATACCGCAAAAGCATTGAGAAGGATAGCGCACTTGAGCGACGTTTTCAGAAAGTAATTGTGGAACAGACCACCGCAGAAGAGACACTCACTATTCTTCATAATATCAAGGAACGATATGAGGAGCACCATCATGTCACCTACACCAACGAAGCCCTTCTGGCATGTGTCAAACTAACAGAACGCTATGTCAGCGACCGCTATTTCCCAGACAAGGCTATTGATGTGCTTGACGAAATGGGGGCACGCACTCACATCATGCATGTGGATGTACCAGCCGATATTGAGAAGAAGGAACTGGAACTCATTGATCTCAACAAACAGAAGGCAGAAGCCATCAAGAATGAGAACTATGCACTGGCAAGTGATTGCCGTGACCAAGCAAAGCAGGTGGAGGCGGAACTCTCTCGTATGCGCCAGGCATGGGAAGACAGCATGAAAGAGAAGCACCATAAGGTGACAGAAGAAGATGTGGCCCAAACCGTATCTATGATGACAGGTATTCCTGTAAACAAGATGGCCAATGCGGAGGGGCTTCGTATGAAGGGCATGCGACAGACGCTCAAGGATAGTATCATCGCACAAGATAGTGCTGTGGACAAACTCGTCAATGCCATTCAGCGCAGTCGTGTAGGTCTTAAAGACCCCAACCGACCTATCGGTACATTCATGTTCCTTGGTCCAACAGGCGTGGGAAAGACATTCCTCGCCAAGAAGTTAGCCGAACACATGTTTGGTTCTGCTGATGCACTCATCCGTATTGACATGAGCGAGTATATGGAGAAGTTCACAGTCTCTCGCCTCGTGGGTGCGCCTCCTGGATATGTAGGCTATGAAGAAGGAGGCATGCTCACAGAGAAAGTACGTCGCAAGCCCTACTCCATTGTGCTTCTTGACGAGATAGAGAAGGCTCATCCTGATGTGTTCAATCTCCTGCTTCAAGTGATGGATGATGGTCGATTGACCGACACTCAGGGACGCACTATCGACTTCCGCAACACGGTCATCATTATGACCAGCAATGTTGGCACTCGCCAGTTGAAGGAGTTTGGACGTGGTGTAGGATTCTCTGCTATGGCAGGGAAGGACGAGAAAGAGGTTTCACGTTCTGTGATTCAAAAGGCACTCAACACACAGTTCTCTCCTGAGTTCCTTAACCGTATCGACGAAATTATCACCTTCGACCAACTTGAACTTGATGCCATCCTCCAGATTATATCTCTTGAACTCAAAGGACTCTACAAGCGTGTTGAAGACTTGGGCATACATCTTGAGATCACTCCACAGGCCCAAAAGTTCATTGCCGAAAAGGGCTACGACAAGCAGTTTGGTGCTCGTCCACTCCGTCGAGCCATTCAGCAACATCTTGAAGACCGCATCTCTGAAATGCTTGTGGAGGAAGAAGTCCAGTCAGGCGACACACTCTTAGCAGAACTCAAGGATGATAAAATTGTAATCAACGGAAAATCATCTTAGGCATTGAAAGGCTCCAACTTCCCTATCCGACAAAATGTCAGTCATTCTCATGACTGGCATTTTTTTTGCCCTAAAGCCTGCATCGTAATAACATTATATAAAACTATATTTCAATATGGCACAACAAGGTAACATCGGGGTTACAACCGAGAACATATTCCCCGTCATCAAAAAATTTCTCTATTCAGACCATGACATCTTTATCCGTGAAATCGTCAGCAATGCAGTAGATGCCACTCAAAAGCTCAAGACACTTGCCAGCAAAGGCGAACTCAATACAGAGGCAGGCGATCTTACCGTACATGTGAAGATAGACAAGGAGGCTGGCACACTCACAGTCAGCGACCGTGGTATTGGTATGACAGAGGAAGAAATTGACAAATACATCAATCAGATCGCTTTTTCTGGCGCTAATGACTTCCTTGACAAATATAAAGAAGATGCCAACGCCATCATTGGACATTTCGGTCTCGGTTTCTACTCCTCTTTCATGGTCAGCAAGAAAGTAGAGATCATCACAAAGAGTTGGAAAGAAGGCAGCAAGGCTGTGAAGTGGAGTTGCGATGGAAGTCCTTCATTCACCATAGAAGATACCGACAAGACCGATCGTGGTACAGAAATTGTGATGTATATTGACGATGATTGCAAGGATTTCCTTGAGCAATATAAAATCTCTGAACTTCTTGGCAAATACTGCAAGTTCCTCCCTGTGCCTGTAGCCTTTGGCAAAAAGACCAAATGGGACGACAAGGAGAAGAAGAGCGTGGAGACAGACGAGGACAATATCATCAACGACACCACCCCACTCTGGACTCGCAAACCATCTGAACTCAAAGATGAAGACTACAAAGAGTTCTACAAGAAACTCTACCCCATGAGCGATGAGCCTCTCTTCTGGATTCACCTCAATGTGGATTACCCATTTAATCTCACTGGAATCCTCTACTTCCCAAAGGTGAAGAGCAACCTCGACATTCAGAAGAACAAGATTCAGCTCTACTGCAACCAAGTCTTTGTGACCGATAGTGTAGAGGGCATCGTGCCAGACTTCATGACTCTCCTTCATGGTGTAATAGACTCTCCAGACATTCCTCTGAACGTAAGCCGCAGCTACTTGCAGAGTGACTCCAACGTGAAGAAAATCTCTACATATATATCCAAGAAGGTGAGCGACCGCTTGGCTTCTATCTTCAAGACCGACCGCAAGCAATTTGAGGAAAAGTGGGACGACATCAAGATCTTCATCAACTACGGTATGCTATCCGAGACAGACTTCTACGACAAGGCAAAGGCATTCGCGCTTCTCAAGGATACCGAAGGTAAAATGTACACACACGAAGAGTACCAGACACTCATCAAGGGCGAGCAGACCGACAAGGACGGCAACCTCGTGATTCTCTATGCCAACAACAAGGACGACCAGTTCAGCTATATCGACGCCGCAAATGCTAAGGGCTACAATGTACTTCTGATGGATGGTCAGTTAGACCCTGCCCTGTGCAATCTCTACGAAGAGAAGATGGAAATAACTGACGCTAAAGACAAGCACTGTCGATTCACCCGTGTGGACTCAGATGTAGTGGATCGTCTCATCGTAAAGAATGATGACAAGAAAGAAGAACTTCCTGAAGACGATAAGAAGTCACTCACTGAGACCTTCAAGAATGCCCTTCCCAAACTCGACAAGATTGAGTTCAACATAGAGCCACAAGCACTTGGAGAGACCGCCGCACCTGTCATCATGACTCAAAACGAGTATATGCGTCGCATGAAAGACATGTCACGTCTGCAACCAGGCATGGCATTCTATGGAGAGATGCCAACCATGCTCAATCTTGTGCTCAATACAGACCACTCACTCATCAAGCAGAGTATCAAAGAAGCCAAACCAGAAGTGGTTAGCCAACTCATAGACTTGGCTCTCCTCCAGAATGGTCTCCTCCGTGGTGAAGCACTCAACAATTTCGTGAAACGTAGCATCGATTTGATCTAACATATATTACATATCCACATCATTGACTCCGAGAGATGGAAGACTCCCACCTCTCGGAGTTTTCTTTATCTGTTCCATCTCATGGATGCCCAACATACTTTCATGAAATGTTTTTCAAGACAAAATAAAAACCCTCATCACTTTTCATAAAAAAACAAAAAAGGAAATAAAAAATTCTATCTATATTTGTATAATTCAAATGATAAATATATCTTTGTTGTCACGAAAAAATGGAATGAACAAATAAATTATGAGCCTATGGATTTCTATGATGTACTGATTAAGACCGAAAAAGGAGAAGGTTTTTTGATTGAGGTCGAGGCATCGTCAGTTGCTGAAGCTGAGGACATCGCCAATTTAATGATTGGCACAAACAATCCAGCACAAATCTCTCATTTGTAGTAGAAAGACTGTGCTGTACCACCCTTATTATATCACCTACTAATCAAAAAAACATTCACCATGAAATGGGTTTATCTTCTATCTTTAGCCAGCCTTGCTGTGCTAACCACTATCACTACAGGTTTTGCAGGCAATAATAGCACGCATACAGGCTATCCCCCTCAAAACACAACTAAAGCCATTAAAGGAGAAAGCACATACTTATCTCCCGACCTTGCCATGGAAGGTCTGCATGGAAAAGTGAAGCGTGTGACACTCCAGAGATACTATACAAACAAGAATTTCGACATTGAAGGTGAAAACTTTCTGGAATGTGACACCATCAATTACACCCGCAAAGGCAAGATGCTAAACTACCGCACTTATGATCTCTCCAAACCCATCTACCAGCAATGCGTGAAGAGAAACAGGTCTGGACAGATAGAACGATTTGAATGCAGAGAGATAGAAGATCCAAGCGGAATGGGACCAGACATCTATCTGGATCAAGATGTTATCACCTACGATGAGTTGGGACACAAAACAAAAGTAAAGAACCAAACCATTGTGGAAGAAAGTGAGAGCACATACCATTATGACTCTGAACAAGACGGACTACTCATCCGACTTGTCATTCACAAAAAATTTGTGGAGAGAACAGAATACTCTGACATCAGCTACACCTACACAAAGAAGGACGAGCATGGCAACTGGCTCGACCGCAACACCACAAATCACTTCTCCACTACAGAATCAGGATATAAAGATGAAGCCATCTCCTACCAAAGAGAGATTCGCCAGATTGAGTATTACTAATCATACATCAATAAGAATTCGATAAAGTCATCACACCCTACGCATATTATTAGGATTGTAAATAAAGAAAGATGATCAAAAGAAAGGAATATGATTGAACAGACAAAGTGTCAACAATAAAAGACCATCTATCCCTTCCTCCATTCCCGTCAAACTCATATCAAATAATGGTGATAGAAACTCAATAACGGGACGAATATATTAATAATTTAAAATTGGTTCATCCCCGAATTGCGTTGGTTTTGTCATGCAATCCGAGCAGTAGTAGATTGAAGTATTCGTGGTCTCTATAGCCATAGGCCCTGCGCTTCATGACCTTGATTTTATTGTTAATGCCTTCAAGGATGGCATTCGTCAGTGGCGCATCATACCATGCAGGTATTCCGGTCCTGCTTGCCATCAGTGTGTTGGCGACCTTTACAAACGGCTGTAGCTTTGTCTCCCTGGCCCTTTCGCACCAATAAGCCAGCTGCTTC
>Ga0209510_1001319_pt1 | contig 28645 bp, 28 predicted proteins | sample BiotimSIPDNA_FD_185749 | JGI IMG/M metagenome (GOLD analysis project Ga0209510, IMG submission 185749) | Anaerobic biogas reactor microbial communites from Washington, USA - Biogas_R1 time_0 SIP DNA (SPAdes) (version 2) | ecosystem: Engineered > Bioreactor > Anaerobic > Unclassified | place...
TCCTGATTTTATTTCAACTTGCAAATATGCAATTTTTTGCATTAATACAAGGCATCCGTAGGTGTTTTTTGACAGTTGTTACTATCTTTTAGATTTTGACAAGGATGTGAACTGCTACCACTTGCCGATAAAAAACGATACCACCCTGTTTCTTTTCTGATATTTAAGCGGTAAACTTTCTTTTTCTGAAAGTTACCAGTATGAGCGCCACCTTTGTATGTTCACACTGTAAGTGTGTTTGCCAGCGTAATCCCCGCCTAAAAAAGCAATCTTATTGCTCTTCTCCAGCCTGCCAGAATGCACGCAAGCGCTTGCATGAAAAAGCAGTTAACGCTACTGCTAAGGGCAAAGCCGCCAAAAAGCAGCGAAATGAATCCTGGCGCAAGAATCACAATGCCCATGCCTACCAAGCCTGTTACCGTGAAGGCCATCCTGAATACGTGGAGAACAACCGCCTTCAACAGCGCGAGCGCAATTTAGACCGTGCTCAGAAGAGCATCTCAAAGATTGTAAAGACGGACACGTTAGCATAGCTTGAAGGCCCCGCCTACCTTTACTGGACTAAAAATCAAACAGCTATGCAACCAGTCATTGAAAAGGTGGCCATCACGAGTCTGGATCTCACTTTGGTCGAAATCCGTATCATCAGTCCTCATCGGATCAGCAAGGTAAAGCAGTCCATGGGGCTTCACGGGCAATTACACCCCATAATTGTCCGTCCATTTGAAGACCACTACCAGGTTATCGATGGACTCAAGCGTGTCTACGCTGCTATGGAACTGGGATTACCAGTCCTTGAATGCTACATTTTAGAGGTAGACCTACAGCAGGCCAAACTTCTGGTGTTAAGCTACAATCGGCAGCACCGCTCCATGGAAGTGTGGGGTGAAGCTATGGTCAGGCCCGGGCCCTAATCAAGTTGCCGCGCGGCAACCAAAATGAAGTGGTTCGGGTCATTTTGGTCCAGAAACTCAGCAGCCGTCAATGCGAGTTACTTGTAAAAGCCTTTTTAAATGCCAGTGATCAGGCCAGCCAGCAGCACCTGCTCAAACACCCTGAGGATGTTTTGTACCCGCGCCCTCTTCAATGTCTGCCAGATGAACGACTGAGCAGTTCCGGCAACCAGCTTCAGGAGTTGTTACAAAAGCTTCTGCTTCACATCGGCCTTTTACGAGAGCATCAGCACAAAGGCCTCTTAAGTTCGCTACGGGCAAACGACAAAATGCTGCTTGAGCCCCAGCTGAGCTCGGCAAAAACGCATGCCGGCTACTTATTGGAAGCATTATCGTATTTACAACCTGAAAAAGCTATGAGCCATGAAGGATGAACGTCTTGAAAACACCATAATTACCCTGCATTACCAACAGAAATGGTCCATGCGAAAAATAGCCCGTGAGCTAAGGGTCTCCCGGGGCCGCATACGTCGTGTGCTGGTAGCAAACACGATCGGTCGTGCTACCACCGAGAGCGATAAAATCGCAGTCCGCAAGAAGCGTCCCTCCATACTGGATACGCACAAGGATTACATTGCAGAACTCCTGATAAAGTACCCGAATATTACGGGACAGCGCGTTTTAGAGCATCTGAAGGAACAGGGCTATCAGGGCGAGATATCCATCGTTAGAGACTACCTGCGCAGTGTTCGACAGGTGGGCTCAAAAGAGGCCCTTAAAATGGTGGAAACGGCACCAGGGCAATTAGCCGCTCACGATTGGAGCGACTACAACATTACCTTCACCTCAGAGGGCGAAAAGCAAAAAGTCACCTTCTTCAGTTACATTCTGTGTTACTCAAGGCGGCAATACCTGAGTGTGGTTGAAAACAAGCAGCAAACAACGCTCCTTAGAGAACTTATTGCAGCGTTTATTTACATGGACGGGATCCCACGGGCGATCAGAAGCGACAATCAAAAAGCCTGCGTAGAACAATGGACCCCAGGCCAACCGATTTACAATAAAAAGTACCTGGAATTTGCTTCCTGGTATCGGTTCGAACCAAAGACCATTACACCACGTAGGCCCCTTGAAAATTTAAAGATAGAACGACCCTTCTGGTACCTGGAGCAAAGCTTCCTTAATGGTCGGGAGTTTCACCACCTGCGCATCCATGGCACCACAAAGCAACGGCCCATTGATCGCTATCAGGAAGAACATCCCTATCTGCAAACGCTTCCTCTTAACCATTACGACACCTCCAATACCATCCAAAGGGTCGTTAATCAGGAGTCCTGTATCTGCTGGGAGGGCTACCAATACGTAGTACCCCCAAAGTATATGTTTGAATCCTGCGTAGTACGCATCACCCCAACCCAGCTGATTGTTTACTCACCTGACGGAGAGCAGATAGCCTGTCATCCCCTGGCTGAGAAGGGCCAACAAGAGCGTTACGTGGGCAAGCATCAGAAAACCTCCAAAAAACCATTACTGCTGTTCAGTGATGTAATAACCCGTCTGAAGGCCATTTCTTTAGAGATGGACCCGTACATCCAGCAGGTAAAGCAGTACAAACCCGGCTCTTGGAGACAGCAGTTAAGAAACCTGCTGACCCTTAAAGTAAACTATCATGAAGACGACATCCTTTTGGCCGTCAGGCGAGCCCTGGAGTATAAGGTCTTTGATGCATCCCACGTAGAGAACTTCCTGAAAAACAACTCTGAGCCACGCTACAGTGAGAAGTTAGTTTTAAAAACCAACCGCAATCCCTATGAAGAACAATAAGCATTATGCAAAAAAACAGGCCGAAGACTTTACAGCGAACTGTAAATATATCGGACTCAAACTCCTGAGCCAGGAGCATCAAAATATCATCAGTCAGGCCCAGTCAACCTCTCCGGGCTATTATGAGTTCATCAACAACGGCTGATAATGGATCTGGCTACCCTGTCGTTTTTAGAGCGCAACGAATCCATTTTGTTCATCAGCAGAATGAACGGAGTGGGTAAAAGTCACATAGCCCGCAGCCTGGGTTATATCGCCTGCCAAAAAGAATACAAGACCTACTACACCACTTGCAGCGAGCTGATTAACGACCAAAATGCCGGCGTTTACGAGAAGACCCTCGGCAAGCGCATGCGTAAATACATCAGCTGCGACCTTTTAATCCCAGCTACCGAATGTACCAGAGCGAACTCCTGCAAGAGAAATACGCACCCAAGGATCAGGAATAGCTCCAATCTAAAAAAGGAGACCCTCAGCAGAGGGGTTAAAAGCAAGATGCTAACCAGTGTTGGCATCTTGTTTTTTATGCAATCAAAGACCTTTTGCTTAAAAACAGAGCAGCTGCATACGTTTTTGAAAGTAACGCAGACCAAAGCGTCTCTGTTCCAACTTCGGATTTAGGCCACTCGAAAATCCACCGATACAACCCAAAAATCGGCCTTTGCAGATAGCTTGTCAGCAAAGGAGTACAGAGGTAGTGGTATCGTTTTGTCTTGTTTGCTGGTAGCATTAATGACTGGTGATAAAATCTGTCCTTTTACAAAAGTGGTGGCGAGTATCTCGCCCGAACCAAAGGCGGCGTGGATGGTGAGCGTATCAGAACCGATCCACGGTTTGAGCGCACCAGGGAAAACGGACGCGAATTTCAACGTTCCGTGAAAGCCGGAAAATTGCTGCGCGATGCTTTCAGTGAGCACATCTTTTTGACTGCAGACCGAGGCATGAGCGGTCGTCTGACCTCCGCACTTTCCAAAATGTTAAAGAGCGACCCTGAATCCATCAGAGGCGAGCGCAACGTGATGAGTGGCGAGCTGGGAATTTTAGCCGGCTTTGAATTCAACAGCGGATCAAACCTGGATGGAATTTTCCTGGGCCGTTATACCACCCAAGTTGCTGAAGGGATTGCCAATGCAGAACTGGAAGCTTTCAGTCCTTCCACCAGCATTCGCAAACCAGAGTCCGCCACCCATGCCCAGCTGGTCATGGTAGCCGGAAACTTCAACTTCAACGAACTGACCTCATCTGTGGCCAGCGCCCAAAGTGTTACTTTCAACCTCTCCGAAATTGAGCATGAGGGCATTACCCTGAACGTGGAAGTACCGGTGGTAGAAGGTGGTACCGGATTGGTCATGCTGGGGCTGACCTTCTGGCAGGAAGTCAATGGCCAGCTGTATAAGCTGAACAACGGCGCCAGAAACGCTCTGCGAATTGTAGCAGTAGAGTAATGCTCACACTGTACCACATCGAGCGCAGCCAGCAAACCGGATTTTTGGGAGGAACATTGACCAGTGTTGTGGTAAACATTTCGGTAGCGGATCTGATGGTAACAGTTATCCTGTCGATAGTCGGTACACTGGTGAGCTTTCTGATATCCATGCTGCTCAAAAAGGTGTTCAGCAAGAACACCTCATCGCGAAACGCCACTAAAGAAAAATCACCAACGGGTGATGGTTTTGATGTTTGAGAGAAAGGCTCTTTGGGAAACCTAGGGGCCTTTTATCGTTTAGGGAGTGCCAGGACTTCCCTCCTCCTTAGCCATAGAAGACCCAAAGTAAAAACTAAAGACCTGGGTAACGATGGCACTCAGCACACCCAGAATGTAAATGATAATATCCTTCCCCCTTTCCTGCAGCTGCTCCGGAAAAAACAGAATCACAAAAAACAATGCAAACGAAAGCGCCGTAGTAATCAGTGCCAGATAAGCCGACACATTCTTATTGAGCCGGTTGGCCTTATCACTGATCTGCACCTGCCGGTGCATCTTCCGGGCAGAATCCTTATCCTGGAGAATCAACCGTCGCTCCTCATTCTCCAACCTCCGAGCCTCGTTGATGTAATCCCATTCCGCTTTCCTAAGCTCCAAAATCCAACTGCATCTTCTCCCCCTTCGTGGTGGTAAGATTGTCAACAATAGACCCAATGGAAGAAACCAGTCTCCCATCCTTTGTTCCGGCAAAAATCTTTGAAATCAAATTCATGTCTTATATTTTTAAATTCAACATCCATTATACATCTCCCATAGCCCTGCGCACCCATCCGAAGAAAAACCGGTTATTAGCCGGCCGCTTCTTCACCAGGTGAATGTATCGGGCAATCTTCCCTAAAGCAAAAGCAGCCAGGAACAAATCCCCATCTATCGCATTCAAACGGCCTAGGGTAACCGGTCCCACCACCCCATCGGTAGGTACCTCCAAAACACCTTGAGCAATGGCCACACCAGTCCTTACACCGGCATTCACACAAAAATCAAATAAGGATTCAGCCATCTGCTGATTGCCAATCTGATCACCCCGGATAGGATCCCAGAAATTATGCCGGTAGAAATCCTCCACCTTAAGTTCCAATTCCTTTCCGCTAACAATGTTACCAGGAAAACCCGGTAAGCGTTTAAAATCGTCTATATCCACCCATCCTGCCCAATGGGGATGAATGTTCCGGGCAATGCCCTTGTAAGTTTCCCCTCCCAGGTCAACCAGGTCGTGTACATAACCACCTTCATGACGGAGTACTTTTTCAATAGCAAGTTTGAAATTCGCCATAACTTCTTTAGTTTAAATTTAATAACCATCGGAAAGGTATCAGTGAAAAAGAGCTTCTTCAAACCAACTGGGTTCAGATGAGAAAATTGACTAAAGATTTCGCTATAAGAAGTCCAATTGCTAAGCAGCATGCGACACAAATCATTACGCAACAAGCTATTTTAACCGCGTAGGCAACCCCAAAATCCAGCGAGGGAGGGCAAGGTTATTAAAGGAAAAACTTTATACAACCTGCCAAACAAGAACGAAAGCCCTGTTTTTCCTTTAAAATTCATATAACCTTGCGTGCGTTAGGACGGTGGGATTAACTTGCCCGAAGCGGTTAATGTAGGTGTTTACCTCAGAAACGAAACTTCTGCTTTTTTTTTCTTCGAAGAAAGCAACCTGCAGATAGAAGAAACTGCGGGTAAGGAAAAACAGCCTTGAGCAAGCGGTGGGGCGAAAGGTGCAATGAGTGAGGAACGAACGGGTTGCACCGAAGCGAAGGAACGAAGTGCGAGCCGACTGCGACCCGCAGGCGAGCCAAACACTGGCTGCGGTTGGATGCGTGGCGGCTTGAGCCATAACGAAGAGAGGCACGAACAGAGCTATGGAACAAGTGGCCAAAGCAGACAAAGGAGCAGCCGTGAGGAAGAATGATGAGCGCGATTTTTGTGACAGCCTGCGAAGCACCCGAAGGGCGTACGGCTTTGTTTTTTGCAATAGAAATTGACAGTAAAAAAACAATGCCGTACGGGCTGGCGCCAAAATTGCCGAAGAATGATGACGAACACCGCTTTCCTTAAACGCGATTCAGGTTTTTTTACAATAACATTCAAATGGTCGAAGAATTGATCGCAATAATCGGTGAAAGGGGTAAGCATGACACTAAAAGTAAGGGTTAATAAAGGGTGCTGAACCAACTTAATTAACCTAAGATATGCATTTTAGACCAAAACACATGAGAATCGTCATGCTTTTTAATACGATTCGAACCTAACTGGTCTAAAATGCATCAATTTTACTGAAATCAAATTACCCTACTCTGGCCTCTATTTTGACCTTCTTTTAGCTGACTAAGCGTACTCCTTAAATTACTCATATCCTGACTGACCTTCTGTTCCACGATTTTGGCATAGACCTGAGTCATTTGAATGGAGCTGTGGCCCAACAATTTTGAAACAGTCTCCAAAGGAACGCCATTGGTGAGGGTGACCGTTGTGGCAAAGGTATGCCTGGCAATGTGAAAAGTGAGGGGCTTTTGAATACCGCACAAATCAGCTATCTCTTTTAAATAACTGTTCAATTTTTGATTGGTTATATTGGGAAATACACGGCCAGCATTAAGGACACGCGGATGGCCTTTGTATGTGTTAAGGACTTCTTGTGCCTTTGGCAAAATGGGTATTCGGAAAGGCTGCCTGGTCTTTTGCCGGCTGATTGAAATCCAATTTTTGCCATCCATTCCAATGGAGATATTCTCGGGCTTTAACTGCACTGCATCAATGTAGGCCAGACCAGTGTAACAGCTAAAGACAAACAGGTCGCGGACAAACTGCAAACGGGGAATAGAAAACGCCTTCTGTTCTATCCTTTCGAGTTCTTCCGCGGAAAGGTATTCTCTGGTGGTTTTATGAAATTTCAATTGATAGTAGGTAAAAGGATTCTTCTCAAGCCACCCCATTTTGGCACCCATATTGACCATTTTTCGTAGTCTTTCGAGGTGTTTCATTACGCCATTATTGCCGAGAGGCTTGTGATGATCTAAGGGTTCATACGTGCGTAAGAAACGTTCGAAATCTGTGATAAACAGGAAGGATAAATCTGCCAGAGCAAAGTCCTGGACTCGATGCTTCTTTTTGAGATATAGTTTTAGGTACTTTTCAGTGGTATAGTAATTTTTCAGTGTGCCTGGAGATAAAACCCCTTGCATGCTTCGGTTGTGGTATTCCACCAGATTTAGAAGGGTTGGTCTCTCCTCGGAAACACCAAGGAACTCATTTCGTACCATTGCAGCAGTAGGTACTTTACCTTGTAACTGAAGTTCCCTGTAGCACTCAGTAATTCGAGCCCTTACCTGCTGTATATATTGATTAAGTTTTAGTATTTCAGGACGTGTTCCCCTACCCTGTTGCTTTACGGCATTCCATTCATCAGGTGCAATGAACTGCTTTAATGACAGCTCAACACGTTTTCCGTTGACAGTGATTGTTAGGTAAATCGGAACCATGTTATCTTTCATTTTGTTCTTGCGAACATAGAAGTTGATTCCGAGCGTGTTTTTAGGTTTCATGGCCTTAATTTTTTGATTGTTTGCGATGTATTTATTCACTTCCGCGAATACGCCACATTTTAGTCCACAAAAACTCACTCAATTCAATCCAAAATAATCGAGCACCACTTTTGGAAGATCCTTATTTTACGCGGGTTTGAGCTATATTTGCGGACTAATATATGAAATAAATCAGTCCATAGTTTAGTCCACAAATACTTCGAAAAAAAATGAATTTGTTTAAATCACTAAAAAACATAAAAGCCTGTAAATCATGCGATTTACAGGCTTTTGATTTTCTTTGAAATGCATTTTGTCGGGATGAGAAGATTCGAACTTCCGACCCCGCGCCCCCCAGACGCGTACTCTAACCTGGCTGAGCTACATCCCGAACTGTTTTCAAATCCGGTGCAAAAATATAAAAGTTTACGTATTATCACAATCCACCACTACAAAAAAACAAAAATCATTCTACCTTAATTGTCTGTCAATTCATCCGGCTTTTTATCAAATAGAATGAATTTTACTACAAAACACCGCTTATTTACCATATTTTTGTAAAAACACGTTTGGCATCCAGTATTTCAGGAATAGTCCCGAATCAAATATGTCGCAAAAATCAATACCTGCACAAGAGGCTCTAATTATTGACGGCTTAAAAAGAGGAGACGAACATTTCTTCCGGCTTTTGTTCGATACCTATTATAAATCCTTGGTAGCTTTTGCCAACAGGATGCTGCTCGATATTGACCTTTCAAGGAGTATTGTTCAGGATGTCTTCGTAATGCTATACGACAAACGGGAAGAAATCAACATTCATACAAGTCTCAATGCCCACCTCTACCAATCTGTAAAAAACAGATGCCTCAATCATATCAAGCGAGATAAGATGAAAAACAGGCATCACGATATACTGCTGGAAAACAGCGAGACTGTTCAAGCTCCAGCTAACAGCCTGGAGTACAACGAGCTTGAGAACTTAATCCGCTCCACTATTGAGAACATGCCCGACAGGTGCAAGGAGATATTCAGGATGAGCCGCTTTGAAGGTAGATCCAATCAGGAAATAGCCGACAAGTTGGGTATCTCCAAAAGAACAGTGGAGACCCAAATAAGCAATGCTCTTAAAATACTTCGCGAAGAACTCTCCAAATACCGCATGCTACCTGCCTTCTTCTGCATGGTAGTATTTTTTCTTATATAAAATCCGTTTTCTTATACGTGAACCCTTCTGGTCATTTGTCTTATAAATGACGTTCGAAACAACAACCTATATAATACTTGTATCATGGAATTTCTACTTCAATTAATCGCTGAGCTTTTTGCCGGAACTCCGGAAGAAGAAAAGAATATGGCTATGGAAGCTACTGAGGCCGTAGCAACTGAAGCTGTTAAAGAAGAAACAATCGCAGCTGAAGCTCCGGAAGTAAGCCCCAATATTTTCAACGTTATCCATTTTCGTTAATATTCCATCTTACCGGTTGTTTTAAAGGAAGTTTGTAATGAATTCTAATGGGAATATGTTTGAAGATCTGGTCGTGCGCCACATCTCCCAATTGACCACGGGAGAAGAGAACGACACGGTTGAATCGCTGCTGAAAAGCGATAATTCTTTCAGGCAGCTATACAGGGAGTATAAGTTCGTCTGGGAGCAGGCAGCTCTGACTGACGACGTTGTCAGTCAGGATTGGGGTAGCATTCGTAGTAGGATGGGTCTCAATATTTCCAGATCACGTTCTCCCTTCTCATCATTGCTAAGGGTTGCTGCAACACTGGCGTTGCTTATATCAGTATCTTCAGGATTATGGGTCTACTGGAATGTTCCGGGCTATGGACGATGGGTGGTATTTGAAACAGGTGCCTCGGCAGATTCCATAGTATTGCCTGACCAGAGTATAGCCTTCCTGAATCGTAACTCATCACTTAAGTTCTTAAACGCATTCAAGGGTTCGGAAAGAAATGTCAAACTGGATGGACAGGGCTATTTCGAAGTTAAATCCGACCCGAGCAAACCTTTTAACGTAGAAGCCGGAGCAGTCAACGTAAGAGTTGTTGGTACAGCCTTTCATCTTGATGCAAGCCGCCATGACGGAATAGTTGAACTCAATGTTACCAAGGGTACTGTACTGGTTAAGAACCGCGTTGAAGAAACTCCTGTGTATGCAGGAGAGTGGGCTTTGGCAGGTGACAAGGTAATTGGCAAAGGCTATTCAAAGGACCAAAACTTCCTATCATGGAAGACAGGTGTTCTCGAATTCAACAAGGCCTCACTTAAAGAAATTGCTCTTGCTCTTTCTCGCCACTTCACTGAGATAGAAAGCTTCGAAATATCAGGTAATCAGACTGACATACTAGTCACCACACGATTTAGAAGTGAAAGTCTGGATGATATCATTGACGAGCTTGGAGTTCACTTCCAAAAAAACTTCGCATTAGAAAATGGAGTTTTAACCATAACTGATTAACTTTAGGGGGCTTAAAATAATCCCCCTTTGAGGCTGAATATTGTACATATTATCCGAAACCTTATATGCGGGGTTGTTCTTTTTATAGGAGCAACCTCGTTTTCATTATTTGCACAAGATGACATGACTCCGGTTGTTAAGCCGGAGGCATTCAGAGGACATGCAAGGACCGCAATAAGTATTCTCGAACAAAGTTCCGGTTGGATCATTAGCTACAGTAACAGAATGTGCCTTGAAAGCGAAGTGATCCTAAAAAACGAAAACAGAACCCTGCTACAGCACCTTGAAGACATTTTCGCACACTGCTCCTTCTCATATGTAATAAGAGATAACAAGATCATTCTACGACCTGTCGATCCTTCTGAATATAGCTATACAGTTAGCGGTTTTACTTACGATATATCATCAGGGGAGACCCTTCCAGGAGCTAATATATTTAATTACATTTCCGGCATTGGTACAGCAGGTAATAACTACGGCTTTTACAGTATTACCCTGCCTGGGGGATCCAACGTCCTAACAGCATCCTTTGTGGGATATTCAAGTGAGACTAAGAGCTTTGAACTAAGGTCAGATACTGTGATCAACTTCAATTTACAGGGATCATTTCAGCTTGCGCAGGTAAATATTGAGTCAGATTATATCCATGAAGGCCTGTATACTACCAATATGGGCACGACTATCATCCCTATTGAAGAGATCAAGCAAACTCCGGCCCTTCTTGGGGAAACAGACCTGGTAAAGAGTATTCAGATGCTACCGGGAATTCAAGGTGGAAGTGAAGGATTCAGCGGACTCTATGTAAGGGGAGGTGGGCCAGACCAGAATCTCATCCTTCTGGATGACGTTCCTGTATACAATATTGGGCACCTGCTTGGCTTCTTCTCAATCTTCAATGCCGATGCAGTCAAGAACGTAACAGTCCACAAGAGCCAGTTTCCTGCACGTTATGGAGGTCGACTGTCATCAGTTGTAGATATCAGAATGCTGGAAGGAAACAAGGACCAGGTAAAAGGAAATCTCAACCTTGGTATATTGTCTTCCGGAGCCTCCCTTAACGGACCGGTAAAAAAAGGCAAATCTGGTTTTGCCTTATCATTCCGACGTACTTATCTTGACTTTATTGCCGGGTTAGTACAACGCGACAATGAAGAAAGCACCAATTACTACTTCTATGATCTTAACGCTAAGTACAACCATTCAATTGGCGATAAACACAGAATCTACTTCAATGTGTACTGGGGAAGAGATAAGTATATGACTACATATAACTACCAGAACATCGCATCTGAACCGGCCACTGAAAACAATCAGGCCACTATCAATGACGAAAACAATGCCGGCTGGGGCAACTTCGTCAGCGGCCTCAGATGGAACTACCTGATAAGTCCCAAGCTATTTTCAAATCTCACAGTTACCTATTCAGACTATCGGTTCTTTATCGGAGTTGAGCGTAGCAACAGGGCAGCAACAAATCGTGAGAGTTTCGAGCAACGATACTTAAGCGGCATCAGGGACTTAGGTGTAAAAGCTGATTTTGACTTCTTCCCTTCATACAACCACCTGATTAAGTTTGGTGCAGGTGCCATAAGGCACTACTTCAACCCCGGTATTGACGTAGTTCAAAGAAATGCAAGTGGAGGGAGCGTCTCAAGTGAGTTTGGGGAAGACAATATCGTAGGAGGTGAATTTCACGCATACCTGGAAGATGAATGGGATCTTACACGCAAATTAAGAGTCAATACAGGAGTCAGGGCCGTAGCTTTTACAGGTGAAAGTAAGGCCTTTTATTCCGTGGAGCCTCGCCTATCCCTTAGGTACGATATAACACGGTCTATATCTGCCAGGGCTGCATACTCCGAGATGTCCCAATTTATCCACCTTGTAAGTTCATCTAATGTAAATCTTCCAACTGACCTATGGCTGCCGGTAACTGACCGTATTCCGCCAATGCGTTCCAGACAGACCAACATCGGTATTGATATTAAGATTGATAATAAGGGTGTATTCAGGTTTACTTCTGACTATTATATCAAGGAATTGGACAACCTGCTTCACTACAAGGAAAGTACAGGATTCTTCGATTACTCGACATACTGGGAGGACAAGTTGACTATAGGATCAGGAAAATCCTATGGTATGGAATTTCTATTTAGCAAAACCCAGGGAGACCTGAAAGGCTGGATTGGTTATACACTGGCAAGGACTACTAACAAGTTTGATGAACTCAACAATGGAAAAAGTTTCCCTGCCCGGTTTGACAGACGCCACGACGTCACGATAACAGCTAATTACAGGCTGACTGAAAAGACTGATGTAGGGCTTATGTGGCAATATGGCAGCGGCATCCCTGTTACACTGCCCTCTGAGAAGTACTTCGCGCCCAATTTCCCTTACTATAATGGAGACCTTAACATAGGATACTCCGAAAATGCAGTTGCAATAAACGGCTTTAGAATGCCTGATTTCCACAGGCTGGACATAGGGTTCAACTTTACCAAGGTAAGAAAAAGAAGTACCAGAATATGGAGTGTTGGGGCAATCAATCTCTATGGAAGACAAAATCCCTTCCTGGTTTACTTTGCTTCAGAATCAGCTGACGAACCCGGCTCTTCCAGCCGGGTCCTCAAACAGCTGAGTCTCTTCCCCTTCCCCATCCCCTACGTGAAGTACTCACTTCAGTTCTAAAAAAAGCAGATAACGGCTAAAGCCATTATCTGCTCCAATATCTTGTTGTATAGTACCTACAAACTCTGATTACAACGCTTTACAGCCTCTACAATTTCTGCTCCACGTTCAATAGCTGCCTTATTTACCGGCAAAAGGTGATGGTGTCTTTCAGGTATTGATTTCTTAAGACCATTCATCACATTCTCCATATCTACAATGGGCTTGATTTTTAGGTATGCACCAAGAACTATCATATTAAAAGTCTTTTGACTGTGCATTCTGGCAGCTTCCTCAGCAGCATCTACCCTGAAAATTCTGATGTCGTCACGTTCAGGATGACGGGTAATACCATTTCCGTCATAAAGCAGGAGTCCGCCAGGTTTTACCGATTGCTCAAATTTATCCATTGACTGCTGATTAAGAATAATAGCAGTGTCATAGGTTTTCAGGATTGGTGAACTTATTGAAGTATCACTTAGGATTACTGTTACATTGGCAGTACCACCACGCATCTCAGGCCCATACGAAGGCATCCAGGATACCTCCATGCCTTGCATAACACCCGAATATGCCAGTATTTTACCCATTGACAATACTCCCTGGCCGCCAAAGCCGGCTATGATGATTGATTCATTCATAACTGTAATTTGTCTGATTATTCATCTTTTATATCTCCCAATGGATAGTATGGAAACATATTCTCCTCCATCCATTTGTTTGCATCAACAGGTGTTAACTTCCAGCCTGAGTTACAGGTTGCAACCACCTCAATAAATGAAGTTCCCTTACCTGCTTCCTGATTCTTAAATGCCTTTATAAGGGCTTTCTTAAGTTTACGAACAGCATTTGCAGTATGTGCAGCCTGACGGGTAACATAAGTTGTTCCCGGTAATCCGGCAACTATCTCGGTAATCTTCAATGGCATTCCGTCACGCTTAGGATCCCTTCCGTAAGGACAGGTAGCAGTTTTCATCCCTTCCAGTGTAGTGGGGGCCATTTGTCCGCCTGTCATGCCATAAATACCATTGTTTATGAACACCATAACTATATTCTCACCCCTGTTGCAGGTATGAATAGTCTCGGCTGTACCAATGGCAGCCAGGTCACCATCCCCCTGATAGGTAAAGACATACTTGTCGGGACGTACTCTCTTAATTGCTGTGCCTAATGCAGGAGCCCTACCATGAGCAGCCTCCTGCCAGTCTATATCTATATAGTTGTATAGCAATACTGCACAACCTACCGGAGTAACCCCAATAGTATCCTCCTGAATACCCAGCTCCTCAATCACTTCTGCCAGCAGACGATTGACCACACCATGGGTACAACCTGGACAATAGTGCATTGGATTGTCTGTAAGAGCACTACTCTTCTTATAAACAATATTCTCCGGCCTGATAATCTCTTTTACATCCACTGACATAGCTTAGCCTCCTATAATTTTTGCCTCCAGAGCTTCAGCAACCTCCTCAGGAGAGAATATTGCTCCTCCGGCACGACCGAAATGTTCAACTTTAAGTTTGCTGTCAACTGACAGACGAACGTCCTCCACCATCTGCCCCATACTCAGTTCCACAGCCAAAATACCCTTGAGCTGTGGTTGCAGCTCCTTAAGCTGGTTAGAGGGAAATGGGAACAATGTGATGGGCCTCAGCAGTCCTGCCTTGATGCCCTTCTCACGAAGTATCTCTACTGCCTTACGGCAGATACGAGCACTAGAACCATAGGCAACAAACAAATACTCTGCATCATCACACATAATCTTTTCATAACGAACTTCGGCTTCCTCTATAGCTTTGTACTTGGCCTGAAGCTTTATGTTGAAGGCTTCGAACTTAAGTGGATCCAACTCCACAGAAGTGATAATATTCCGCTTCCTGTTCTTTGGCTTTCCTGTAGTGGCCCAAGGATGCATTTGAGCTATTTCGTCATTGGTCCATCGTGGTTTAAAGGCCTTTAGCTCCACCTTCTCCATCATCTGACCAATCATCCCATCACTCAGAATCATAGCGGGATTGCGATATTTGAATGCCAGGTCAAAGGCCAGCTCTACGAAATCTGCCATTTCCTGCACAGAAGCCGGAGCCAGGACTATAAGCTTGTAGTCACCATGACCTCCACCTTTAACGGCTTGAAAATAATCCGATTGCGCAGGCTGGATAGTACCAAGTCCCGGACCTCCTCTCACAACATTGACTACCAGACAGGGTAGTTCTGCTCCTGCAAGATATGTTAGTCCTTCCTGCATAAGACTGATTCCCGGACTGGAGGATGAGGTCATAACCTTCTTGCCGCAAGCAGCTCCTCCATATACCATATTTATTGACGCTACTTCGCTTTCTGCCTGCAGCACTTCCATCCCTGTTGACTCCCATGGTCGTAAATCCATAAGTGTCTCCATAACTTCGGACTGAGGTGTTATAGGATAACCAAAATAAGCATCCACACCACATCGTATTGCAGCCTCGGCGATAGCCTCGTTGCCCTTCATTAACCTGATCTCTTTCATGCCTGATCTGTTTGAGCTCTAATACTTAATTCATTGTTATACTGCATCTGCAAGTCTTACCCTATAAACGGTCAGACAACTGTCGGGACATACCATCGCACAGTTGGTGCAACCGTTACAGGCATCAGGATCATGCATGTATGCAAAATTGTACCCTTTTGAATTGACCTCATCCGCCAGGCGGATCACATTAGTGGGACAGGCTTCGACACATAACGAACAGCCTTTGCAGCTGTCCCTGTCCACTTCTATTGCTCCTTGAACTTTAGCCATACTAAATGCTTTGCTTTTAAACTTTTCGAAGTTAAGGATAATATATAATTAAGGCACCCCGACAGTTTGTTAATACCGCCCGGGAGCCTTCAATTTATACTCATTCTACTTTGTGATCTTTGGCGAAACACCTTAGTCTTTCTGCCAGATCATCCATACGTTCTGCCGTTGTGTGTGAGACACTTATCCGAAGACCTTCTGTACGGGTACTGCCGGTAGTATCTAGGGTTATGGCAGTAATGCCATAACAAATAAGTTCACTAAGCAAATCCTCGCCATTCATTCCAGGATAGGCAACAGTAAAGTAAAAACCGTCACCAATGGGTTCCCCTTCATCCTGGTCATAAACCAAATAGAAGCCATTGCTAACAAAGTGCTTCTTCATTATTGCAGCTCTGTTGCCATACTCCTTCAAATATTCAACGAAGTCAAACTCTCCATCATTGGCTGCCTTTAATATCCTGGCCACCCCATATTGTGCGGAATGCGAGATACCTGCCGACATTGTATAAACGACCTCCTGAAGTAGTGCAGGGCCCAGTTGGTCGGCTACGAAAAACCTTGACAGATCTTCAAAACGGCGCGAGAAAAGCTTGTCGGATATCATCACGCCTCCAATGCGCTGCCCGGCATAACTGAATATCTTGGATGAGGAAAACAGCAGGATATAATTGTCGGTGAATTTAGCCACTGTTGGCTGCAATGGCCCATCAGTCTTTCCATGCCTAAAGTCCATTCCAAAATAAGCAAGATCCTCAAGAACAACCACATCATACTTGTTGGCCATTCGTCCAATAATCTCAAGTTCCTTTTCAGTCAGACTTATCCACGAGGGATTGTTGGGACTGTTGTATAGTATGGTACTAATATTACCCTTGCCCAGATAAGTCTCCAGCTTTGCTTCAAGCTTATCGCCACGGAAGTCATAAATATCAAAGCTTTCATACTTCATTCCCAGCACGCCCATCATACGCTTCTGAACAGGAAAGCCCGGATCGATAAACAGGGTAGTATCTTTGTTTCTATCACGTCTGTTGGCTGCAAGGCAACTTATAGCCGATGCCTGCATTCCACCTGCAGTAGGAATACATCCCAAAGGTGAAATTTCAATGTCCAGAAACTTCCTGGCAAAACGCGACAGCTCATTCTTAAACATCTCCACTCCCTGGATGGGCGGATAAACAGAGGCCACACCAGACCTCAGTGCTTCAATCTCAGCTTCCACACCGATAGCCGGAGCAGGTATCCCAGGGACACCCATCTCTGTACGTATAAACTTTAGCCCAAATTGTTTTTCCAACCTATCGGCCAGTTGGACAACCTGGCGTATCGATGCCCTGGATATCTGACCTATTCCTAACTCTTTGCGTATCTTACTAACCTCTTCCCTATCTATTGGAAAAATACTCATCTCAATGTCCTTTCTAATAACCTCGGCAATCTCACCACCAATGCAACAGCGGAATATGCCATGTTGTGTATATCTTCAATACCTGCCCCTGACCCGGAGGGCAGGCGAGCTATTTTATTTCTAAGGCAAACTGCTGCTTACAACTTCAGTATTCAGCATAAACCCCGGTATCAGACCAATTTACGCTTGTCGATAACCCGTTTGGCCTTACCTTCACTTCTCTCAATTGTCTTGGGTTCAACAAGTTTTACGTTAACAGATAGGCCGGTTGCACTTTCAACCGCATGAGTAATCTTTTTGCGCAATGCCTGCAATTCTCCAATTGTATCGCTATAAAAACGGTCTTCCACTTCAAGTTGTAGCTCAAGAGTATCAAGGTTGTTGACCCTGTCAACAACAAGCAGGTAGTGGGGAGTGGTCTCATCCATTTCCATCAGCACACTTTCAATCTGGGATGGGAAGAGGTTGACCCCTCTTATAATAAGCATATCATCACTGCGACCGGTGCACTTGTTCATCCTTACAATGGTACGTCCGCAGGCACATTTATCAAAGTTAAGACGAGTAAGGTCACGGGTTCTGTACCTTATCAGAGGAAGCCCCTCTTTTGTAATAGTCGTAAAGACAAGTTCACCGAGTTCACCTTCCGGCAGTACCTCCAATGTATCCGGGTCAATGATTTCCGGGATAAAGTGGTCCTCATTGATATGCAGTCCACATTGATGCTCACATTCAAAAGAGACTCCGGGACCAATAACTTCGCTAAGTCCGTAGATATCTATTGCTTTTATTCTAAGCCTCTTTTCGATTTCACGACGCATATTCTCGGTCCAGGGCTCAGCACCAAATACACCTACCCTCAGCTTGAGTTTATCACGTGATATTCCAGATTCTTCAATAGTCTCAGCCAGGTATGCAGCATACGATGGAGTACAGGCCAAAACAGTTGTTCCAAAATCCTCCATCAGTTGTAGCTGCCTTTTTGTATTACCTCCGGAGATAGGAATTACTGTGGCTCCAATCTTCTCACCGCCGTAATGCGCACCCAGACCACCGGTAAATAATCCGTAACCATAGGCAATCTGGATAAAATCGCTCTTGCCTGCCCCTGCTGCTGTAAAGGTACGAGCCATTACCTCTGACCAGATACCAATATCATGCCTTGTATAGCCCACAACTGTTGCTTTACCGGTAGTTCCTGAAGAAGCATGAATACGGATAATCTCACTCATTGGAACAGCAAACAGCCCGAAAGGATAGTTATCACGGATGTCGCTCTTGGTCGTAAAAGGAAGGTGCTTAAGGTCATCAACTGATTTGATATCCTCAGGTGCAAGCCCCATCTCCTGCATCCTCTGTCTGTAATATGGGATATTGTAATAGACTCGTTCAACAGTATCACGCAGACGTTCGCTTTGAACAACCCTCATCTGATCACGAGACATAGTCTCCATATGAGGGTTCCAGATGTTATTAGTAGCCATGGGTGTAGAAATCTTCAAAGTATATCGTTAGAACTTATATAGATCATTGGCGCTGATCAGCTCAAGCTTGTGACGCTGAAACTCCATAACGGCCTTTTCGGGATTATTACAACGCAGGCATATAAAGGACTTCTCACCTACCGAAAATCCGTACAGGTATTCAACACTTATCTCTGCTTCTGCAAGTATCTTAAGACAACTGGCAAGTGCACCCGGAGTATTGGGTGTAGCAAAGGAGATAACCTCGTTGATATTGACCGAAAAGCCTCTTGCCTTCAGAATATTGTATGCCTCATCCGGATCTGAGGCTATCATTCTCACTATTCCGAAATCGGATGTATCGGCCACGCTGCAGGCAGAAACATTGATATTTGCACTGCCCAGACTTGAATAAAGTTCATGAAGCCTCCCAGATTTGTTTTCGAGGAAGACAGATAATTGCTTTATTATCATAACTCAATTATGTTACAGGATAAGTACACGGGGAAGCATAGTACCTGTCTGGGTACTGAAGTGGTATTAGGAATTAGGTTTAGTAGTTTCATTTTATCACAAATTTCAAACTGAAACCAGTAGATTTCAGAAAAACGGTTAAAATTAGTAACAATTTACATAACAACAAAGGCTGTCCCGGAATCTATTTCCGAAACAGCCTCCATCAATTACGTAAAATGCTCCCTGTATGGCCATACAGGGAGTACCAAAATACCTACATCAGATTAGCCGCAGCTTCCTTATCAAGCATCCATAATAGTTTGTCACCATCTGCAAGTGCAGCAGGATATTGGCTGAATCCAACTTTCCCGTTAATAATCTCATCGACCTTTTCAGCTTTATTGCTGCCTGTTACTAGAAACACAGTCAACTCCGAATTATTAATAACATTACCCGTCATTGTTACTCTCTTCTGCCCGCTCTGTGGATGCGTAGCCTCCTCACACAGATTTGGCGATTCCCACAAGTCTATAGCATAAGGAAAAATAGATGCGGTATGTCCGTCATCACCCATACCAAGCATCATAATATCAAATCGGGGTAATCCGTTCTTCTTGGGCACTACTTTATCCACCACCTCGATGTAATCAGCAACAGCTTCAGCAACAGGCAATTCCCCCTTTACCCTGTATATATTGCTTTCAGGAATTGGCAGCTTATCAAACAAATGTTGCCTTGTCATACCGTAATTACTATCAGGATGATCAGGAGGCACACACCGGTCGTCTCCCCAGAAAAACTTAAGCTTTCCCCAGTCAATCTTTCTCCGGAATTCAGCGGCAAGCAAGTCGAAAATCACCTTGGGTGTGCTACCTCCGGATAGGGCTATATAAACACTATCCCTATCTATTGCGATACCGGAGAGTAGTTCCCCAAAACTGCGCGCTAGCGCAGTTTTGTCCTCAAAAATCAGTATTTCCATTATATACAGGTCTGAACTAAAGTTCACAGTATTCACCGTCTCCTACAAGATTCTTGCAGGGATAACGCCATGTTTCAACACCTTCTATAAGCTCATCAGATTCCACCGGTCCCCATGTTCCAGCAGGGTATCCGTATACCTTTATTGCGGGGTTATTTTGCCAGGCCTTCAATATGGGGTCAACAAACTGCCAGGCAGCTTCCAGAGCATCACCGCGTGAATACAGGGTAGCATCACCCAGCATACAGTCGAGCAGTAAACGCTCATAAGCACTCGGCAGGTAGGTATTACTAAGGTCTGAATAGTGGAAATCCATATTCACATCCTGAACATTGAATCCGGCACCAGGCACCTTCATGGCAGATTTCAGCAAAATACCTTCATCAGGCTGTATCCGCAGTACAAGTTGATTATGTGTCTTTACATGTTGCAGATTATCGGCGAAAATATGGTGAGGTGTTGCATTAAAGTGGATTACTACCTCAGTAACCCTTGTGGGCAGACATTTACCCGTCCTTATATAAAAGGGGACACCGGCCCAACGCCAGTTGTCAATATAAAACTTCATGGCAACGAAGGTCTCAGTGCGAGACTGAGGATCAACTCCCTGTTCTTCGCGATATGCCTTCATCATCTTACCCCTTATCTCTGATGCAGTGTACTGCCCGCGGATAACATATTTTTCCACCTCCTCTTCCTTGATAGGACGAATAGACTGCAACACCTTGACCATCTCATTACGCATGGCATCCGCATTAATCACTGCTGGAGGCTCCATTGCCACGAGAGAGGTCAACAACAGGAGATGGTTTTGTACCATATCACGAAGTGCTCCCGAACCGTCATAATAACCTCCGCGGCTGCCTACCCCAATATCCTCCGAAGAGGTTATCTCAACATGGTGAATATAGTTTCTGTTCCACAAAGGTTCGAATATACCATTGGCAAAGCGGGTAACAAGCATATTTTGAACAGTCTCCTTACCAAGGTAGTGATCGATACGATATATCTGATCTTCCTTAAAGTTACACTGCAACTTACGATTAAGCTTACGTGCACTCTCAAGGTCATAACCAAATGGCTTTTCGATAATAAGTCTCTTAAAACCCTTATCCTCCCTGTTTAATCCATAGGCAGCAAGATTGGCCGGCACAACAGGATATAGGCTTGGTGGAGTAGCCAAATAAAAAATATAATTACTTCCTGCGTCCAATTTCTGGTTAAGTGCCTCCAGTTCGTCACGAAACCCCTCGTATTCAGCTTTTACTTCCGGATCAAAAGAATAGTAAAATAGCTTTTCCAAAAAGGAGTCTATCATACTTTCCTTGTTTGCCGTAGTACCGGCAAACTTCTTAATACCTTCCTTCATCTTTTCCCTGAAGGCTTCAGAACTTAGCTTGCTCCTTCCGAGTCCAAGTACACCAAAATTAACCGGCAAAAGATTTTGTGTATACAGATCGAAAACCGATGGAACCAACTTTCTGTATGTCAGGTCACCGGAGGCTCCGAATATTACTAATAAGTGTTTTTCAGCTTTTCTCATCAATCAACAACTTGAAGTTATCTGTCAAAATAAATCAACAAAAGTGATGATATTTTCGTTCAATTAATCAGCATCATTTGATGATGTGCTAAATTAGTTCTATTTTGCTACTATCAAAACTGCAAATATGAAGTACCTGCGGACTTCACTGATCTGTATCTTTCTTATGCAGCTTTCTTTCCCCGTAAAGGCGGAGAAATCTGACTCCAACGGTCTTACTGACATCCTGCTTATTAACTCCTACCATTACACATTCAAATGGACCAATGACATTACCAATGCAGTGGTAAAAGAGCTGCCTGAGGCAGATGATTACAGGATCTCAATTGAATATCTCGACACCAAACGATTTAGCTTCCAACGTCAGGAAGTCTTGTATGTTGAATACCTTAAGGAAAAATACAGGACTCTGGATATCAAAGGAATAATTTGCAGCGATAATGATGCATTTGAGTTTGTGTTAAAACATGGGAAGGAGATATGGGGTGATGTACCTGTAACTTTCTGCGGGGTAAACGAGCTCTTCAAATATGACATCAACAGTACAAACTACTTTGGTGTGGAAGAGGAAATAGCAATCGCTCAAACTCTTGAACTGATATTGACTTTGCAACCGGACCTTAAAGAACTCATAGTTGTGAGTGATTCAACCCTTAATGGAATTCTCTTTGCAGATCAGTTTCTTAGAGCAGCCCGTGCTATTAATTTCCCAGTGGATTACGATCTTATTTATGCCACTTCAGTCGAGTTGCTGGGTGAAACGTTAAAGGAAGTAGATCCGGAGAAGAGGGCAATTCTTCTTCTAAGTCTTTATCTGCCAAGAAACGGAGCAGTAAAAGATATGATATTGGAAGCCGATTTCCTAAAAAGTTGCCTTGATGTACCCGTTTACGGTACCTGGGATTTCCTTTTCGGTGGTTTTATATTAGGGGGAGTTATCAATACTGGTGAAGAACAGGGGCGACTTGCCGCTCAACTTTTAAAGAGGAAGCTGGCAGGAGAGACTTTCCCTCCCGGTTATCTGGTCAAACCCACACAGACCATGGTTGTAGATTACAACAAACTGAAATATTATAATATAGATCTTTCTCTTGTTCCAAAAAATGCCCTTGTGCTTCACGAACCTGAGAACTACTTCCGTAAATACAGGCAGGAAATTCTGATAGTATGTTCTGTGCTAGGCTTCCTTATAGTAATCAATATCATCCTGCTCAGGTTGCTCAACGAAAAGAGGATTGCCGAAGCCAAGCTACGCAAGAGTGAGGAGCGGCTGGAACTGGCTCTTGATGGGGCGAATGTAGGATTATGGGATATTGATCTGGAAAACAAGGCTGTATATATCAACAAATGGGTATCAGGGCTGCTTGGATATGGCGATTCTGGAATTGCTCGTGTCACTATTGGAGACTGGATTAAGACCTGTCACCCTGACGACCTTGGCCAGGTCAACGAAGTGCTCCATATGCACCTCAGTGGGAAGGTTCATGATTTTAACACCGAGGCGCGCTTACAAACTTCATCTGGAGAATATAAGTGGTTCTCACTGCATGGCAAGGTGGTTGAAGTAGACCAGAATTCTACACCACGTCGTATGATTGGTCTAATGCTTGACATAGACATGCAAAAGCAGTTTGAAGAACAACTCAGGATAGCTAAAGAAAAGGCAGAGGAAAGCGACAGGCTTAAGTCGTCCTTCCTTGCAAATGTATCTCACGAGATAAGAACCCCTATGAATGCCATTCTGGGTTTCTCTGATATACTTCTTGATGCCTCAATCCAAAAGGAAGACAGCCTTAAGTTTCTTAGCCTTATACGCTCAAGCGGAGAAAGTCTGCTTGCACTTATCAATGATATTATAGATATCTCAAAGATTGAGTCGGGTCAGTTTAATATTGTCATTGGCAAGTTTGACCTACATCTACTCTTCGATAAAATATCCCATATTGCTTCTACTCTGATTAACACATACAACAGAGACATTGAGTTGATTATTGAGAAAGGTGTGGATCAGGCATCCCTGTTTATTGAAAGTGATCAGTACAGACTGGAGCAGATTATAAACAACCTGATAAGCAATGCTATTAAATTCACTTCACGCGGACACGTAATACTAAGCTATACTATTCCCGACAACAACACCCTCGAGATCAGGGTCACTGATACAGGTCGGGGTATTAGCAAGGAAGATCAGGGCGTAATCTTCGAAAGATTCAGGCAGATCAATCCTGATCCCAAAATCAATATTGGTGGAACTGGCTTGGGGCTTGCGATAAGCAAGAGTATCACTGAACTATTGGGTGGAACAATATGCGTTGATTCTGCTCCTGACCAGGGAGCTACATTTAGAGTACGGATACCTTGCAAGTATCTATAGTATGCTTAGAGAGTGCCCAGATCCTTGAGCATTCGGGGATAGGTAAAATAATCTGCCTTACCCCTGCCAACCTCGACTTCTTGCCACGTCATTACGGGAAATGAAATAACTGTTACTGCAGATGTCGGGTAATGGTAAAACTCCTGACTAGAAAGTAACATACTTAATCGAGCCATATCTGGATTATGCCCCACGACCATCAAGGTTGAGGTATCTCGAGCCAGTTCCGCAATAGCGGCAATCATGCGCTCAGTAGTATCGCCATCATAGATAATCCCCGCAACAACGATGTCTTCCTCAGGGATACCAAAGTTGGCTGCATAAATCTTTGCAGTCTGCATTGCCCTTCTGGCAGGACTTGATATTATCAACTCAGGGATGTATCCACGCCTCTTCAGATCAACAGCAACCAACCCTGCATCTGTAATCCCTCTTTTCTTAAGCTTTCTTTCAAAGTCGGTTCCTGCATCACTTAAGGGTTCTGTCTTGGCATGTCGCGCTAGAATCAGTTTCTTCATCAATCTATAAATTATTGTTTTGAAATCTTGTTTCCTTCTCAATCAGCATCTTATAGGTATCCCATTGTGCCCTGATCGGTTCCATCCCATCAGCAACAATTGGAATATTCTCCAAATTTTCGTTTATCAACCTTGCGCTCACATTATCCCTAAGCTGAAGATCGAGGATATCAAATAGTTCCTTCTTAATATCCTCATCCTCCACTGGGAATGTAGTCTCAATCCTCCTGTTGATATTACGGTTCATCCAGTCTGCTGAGGTCAGATATACCTCTGGAGCTCCATCATTGCCAAAGACAATTATCCGGCCATGCTCAAGATAGCTGTCAACGATTCTTCTAAGGTTAATATTACGACTAAATTTCTGATTGGGCACAAGACAACAGATACCCCTAATTATCATATCTATCTTCACTCCAGCCTCACTCGCTTTGTACAACAGGTTGATCAGGGGCTTGTTTTGAATCCCGTTCAACTTAACCAGAATATAACCTTTCTTACCCTGACGAGCCAACTCTATCTCACGGTCTATCCTCCTCCTTAGCTCATTTTTGAAATTGAAGCGGGTTACCCATAGCTTTGTAAATTCAGGTCTGAACTTAGGATTCTCAAAATATGAAAACAGGTTTTCAAGATCCCTTATAATATCTTCCTTACATGTAAAGAAACCGTGATCAGCATATTGCCTTGCCGTCTTCTCATTGAAGTTACCGGTACTCAGATAGGCAAATGAACGTTTACGTTCATTGCCGCTCCGCCTAAGTACAAGAGCCAGCTTGGCATGAACCTTCAGGCCTGGAAGGCTGTAAATAATCCTCACCCCGGCTTCAGACATCAGCCTTGCCAACGTCAGATTATTCTCCTCATCAAACCGGGCTTTTACCTCCACGAAAACACTTACCTGTTTGCCATTACGAGCTGCACTTATAAGTGAGTTGACCACTGCCGAATTACTTGCTACACGATACTGAGTCACCTTGATCGCATACACTTTGGGATCCTGGGCGGCCTCATTAAGAAACTTGATCAGGTAGTCGAACGATTGATATGGGTAGTGTAGGATTCTGTCCTTCTCCCTGATGGCTGCGAACATTGAACCGATCTGCTCCAGTTCATAGGGATGTATAGGCTGCGGATGGTTAAGTTGCAGCCTTGGTGCAAACGGGTTGGGAAAAGAAAAGAAATCCTGGAAATTAAGATAACGCTCACCAGCCAAAAGATCCTCTTTGTACACACCAATTACATCTTGCAGAAAGGCAAGAAAATCCTCAGGGATACTTCTGTCATAGGTAAACAAAGCCGGTTCACCAACCTTACGACGACCCAGATTCTTACGAATCTTCTCTACAAGATTGCCTGAAAATTCATCTTTTATTCCCAGGTCTGCATCCCTGAGGAGCTTAACGCAATAGCTTGAGTCAATATCGTAGCCGGGAAAGAGCTCCTGAAGATTAAATCTTACGAGATCCTCCAAAAATAAGAAGTGATAACATCCATCCTTGTCAGGAAGCCTGATAAATCGCTTCACATCTGTATAAGGAAGCTTGACCAGAGCATAACGCGGACGTCGGTTTGAGCCATTGTCTGCACCACGTTTTTTCCTGTATAGGCGAATTGCAAGATACAGACGGTTGTCACGCAGGAATGACCGTGTACCCTTTGTCAGCAATATTGGTTGCAGATAGGGAATAACCTCCCTATAAAAATACTCGCGGATAAATTGCTGATGCTCCGGATCTGGCGGCATATTACCCTGGTAAAGAATAATACCCTCCTTTCTCATCTCAGTCAGTATCTCTTCGTGAAATATGCGGGAGAACTCCTCCAGTTGTTCTCGTACAATCCTGTTAATCTCCCTTACTACTTTAACTGGAGAATCACTATTCGGGTCGTCAAGCTCATCGTAATCGACATCATACTTATACTCAGCAACCCTGACCTTGTAAAACTCATCAAGGTTGGATGAATAGATAGCCAAGAACTTAAGTCTTTCAAACAAGGGATTGTTTTTTGACTTAGCTTCTTCCAGCACCCTGTGGTTAAAGGACAGCCAACTAATGTCACGATTGAAATATCTTGGAGTATATCTCATATTTTACTTGTTCCAAAACTGACTGAAAGTACAGTAGTGCAAACAACCAAAATACTAAAAAAATGCATTACCCTGACTAAAATCAGGTCAAAAGTTTAGCTCTTGATGGCAAACTCAATAACCTCCAAATCCCTTATATTTCCGTTATCGAGGACGAAGCGAACTGCAGTTCTGACAGTATGAAAACCATATTTTCCGGCAGCCCCAGGATTGATGTGAAGCAATCCTAAAGTTTTGTCATTCATCACTTTGAGAATATGGCTATGGCCACAAATGAATAGTTTTGGTGGATGTGCGTAAATATCCGCCTTTACACGGGCATCGTACTTGCCTGGATAACCTCCGATGTGACACATCAGTATATCCACCCCCTCGCATGTAAAGCGTAACTTTTCCCGGAGACGACGGCGCAAGGAGGCGCCGTCTATATTTCCCCATACTGCCCGTACAGGCTTGAAGGCTTCCAACTGATCAAGAACATCATCCGACCCTATATCACCGGCATGCCATATTTCGTCTACCTCTGAAAAGACACTGAGAAACCTCGGGTCGAAATATGCATGTGTATCTGATAATAGCCCAATCTTTTTCATCTGATCAGATTTTAATTCTTGCTCAATTCAGGTCACACAGCCTATGCACGAGGCTTAGATAATTGCTCCGGAAGCAATCAGTTCTTCGCCATCATAAAGTGCAGCAAACTGACCCGGAGTAATGCCTCTCTGGGCTTCGTCAAAGATCACATACAGTCCCCCTTCTCTCATCAGGGCAACTCCTCCCTGAAGTGGCTGACGGTAACGGATGCGAATATCGAAACGCCTCTTCTCACCTAGTTGCATGGCTAGATCCGGACGAACCCAGTGGACCTCGTCATGGTCGACCTTCAGTACCCTACGGAATAGCCCCGGATGATCCTGTCCCATTCCGGTATAGACAGCATTCTCGACAACGTCAATTCCGATAACAAACAAAGGTTCAGGAAAACCGCCAATATTAAGTCCTTTGCGCTGACCTATAGTATAGAAATGTGCACCATTATGATCTCCAATTACCTTTCCCATTGCAGGTGTATGAGGATAACTGGTAGCAAGAACATCAAGCTCTGAGTCACTGAGCAAAGTAAGATCACCTTTGGGCTCACGTGAATAAAGGCTGCAGTCAGTAGGAATCAGATAGACTTTGCCCTTCTTTGCCTGGAGCTTCTGCTGCAGGAATACAGGCAGGTCAACCTTTCCTACAAAGCAAATACCCTGTGAATCTTTTTTATGAGCTGTCACTAGTTTTAGTTCGGCAGCAATCCTCCTCACTTCCGGTTTCTCCAAATCACCTATGGGGAATAGTGCCTTTTCAAGTTGCTTTTGAGACAGCTGGCAGAGGAAGTAACTCTGATCCTTATTGTGGTCACTACCTGCCAGCAAGCGGTAAACAGGACGACCATCAACATCTATTACTTCCTTACGGCAGTAATGTCCTGTAGCAACAAAATCAGCACCCAGTTTCATAGCCTCATCCATAAAGACATCAAACTTGATTTCCCTATTACATAAGACATCAGGGTTGGGCGTGCGACCACGTTCATATTCGGCAAACATATAGTCAACCACTTTGGCCCGGTATTGCTCACTCAGGTCAACAAAGTGAAATGGAATATCCAGCTTGCGTGCTACTGCTTCGGCATCAAACTTATCGTCAAGCCATGGACAATCAGCCTTCAGCACACCAGTCGTGTCGTGCCAGTTTCTCATAAACAAAGCAACAACATCATAACCCTGTTGCTTTAGTACGTATGCAGCAACACTGGAATCAACCCCTCCGGATAAACCTACGACTACACGCTTCTTGCTCACACTCATCTGTTAAATAATTAAGCTGCAAATATACTCTTTTTTGAGGACATGTTCCTCCATGAATACTTTATGCATATTTATACACTTATTAAGGCATTTATCACACAGCTGATTTTTTTGTCAAACGGTTTAAATCCTTCATCCGGTTCGATCAAACTTTAATCAATAAAAGGTTGTATCATATCACTTAATTCCCGTGCTTTGTAGTCGCAAATACTTCTAATCCCCTTTCTAACCTTAATACAGTATCTAACCCAATCTAGCAATGGGCACCTCTCAGAAGGGTGCCCATTACTGTATATATACCCACTTTAT
>Ga0209510_1001326_pt1 | contig 28614 bp, 17 predicted proteins | sample BiotimSIPDNA_FD_185749 | JGI IMG/M metagenome (GOLD analysis project Ga0209510, IMG submission 185749) | Anaerobic biogas reactor microbial communites from Washington, USA - Biogas_R1 time_0 SIP DNA (SPAdes) (version 2) | ecosystem: Engineered > Bioreactor > Anaerobic > Unclassified | place...
ACATGTGAAATCGTATTTATTTAGGGTTTTAGCTAGCTGTTTAAGAAAGAAGGTCTTGATCTCATCGTTTTTGAACATTTGCAGTTCCTGAACACCTTTAGCGTAGACCTGATAGATAACGCCAGGGGCGACTATTCTTGGCTTTGTGCTCATGGAATTCTCCTTTGTTGAGTTTTTTGATGAGATGGTTTTTGAAATAGAGCCGCAATTTCCATTCCAGATAATTGCCTCAGAGAAAACAAATTAACTGATCAAAAATGAATCTCTGGGGTGATAGGAGCTGGAAAGCAGAACCGGAAACAGGCAGGGGCAATTCACTCTACCTATATAAATAACACATCATAAACAGGTGAATTTATTCGGTAGAATTTGGGCAGATAGGTATATGAGCAGCTAAAGAACTTTAAAAATGGGTCTGCTTCTCTTTCTCCGGAGATAACAGCTTTAAAAAATTACCCCTGGGGAGGACCGGGAAACAAAACTCTCCCCAAAAAACAGCACCAAAAAAGATAGAGAAAAGACCCTTCCCGACTTATGTCTTTCTTAACCTAAAAACTTACTCATCTTTGAAAAGATCCGGATTCTCCCTCTCTTCCCATAAAAACTTGGCTCGCTCTTCCCACTTTTCTATGGTCACTGTGTTAAGTTTGGGATTTTCTTTCATCTCCGCTTTACGTGCATTTATAAGATTTCCAAAAACAGTCAGAAAAGAATTCGCTTTCTTGAAATCAGATAGCTTAATATTCAGGGCAACAATAGTGTAGATCACCTGCATCTCAAGATCTTCTAAAGGACAATTGGATGTCCTGAATGCTTCTTCGAAATATTCAAGCGCCTCTTTGAGTTGCTCAATGTTATCCCTTCCGGAATCTTTCAATATTTTGGCTATCTTTAAAGTGTATGCACCAAGTTTATAAAGAGAGTAAGGCTGCTCGTACCAGGCTTCCACTTTAGCTCTGGCCATGGCAAGTTTGTAACTGTCGATTGCGGCCTCAACCGAACGAGGACGTTTGAAATAGTTTAGGTAATCGGTAACCGACCCTAAAAGTGACTTTCGCTCACCGATCTTTTCCTTCAGAGCCATTAATATCCCATGAGCAATCTGACTTTTTATTTCGGCTTGACCATGAAGATCACTTCGGCAGAAGTCTTTCTTGTCCGGTGATGCAAAAAGACATTTTGGGCATACCGTAACCGCAATCATGTTATAATCCACCGTCCTGAAACCGCATGCTCCATTATAGGTGGGAATAAGAAATTTGTTGGGCAGTATCTGCTGGCTTTTAGCCCGTAATTCATTGCAGTCGATCCTGGGATAAAAGCAAACCGGGCATTTTACCTTAATCTCATAAACCGGATCCTGTCCACTATCATCATCGTTATTTTCGGTCCTGGTGTCTGGCTCCCGTTTTTCTTTGATGGCTTTGATATGCTTTATATCTATAGTAGGACCATACTGACGGATATAATCATCTACCAGATTCTGATCATTGAGCAGCAGCAGTAATCTTCGTTTGACTTCAGCAACATCGCTTGGCATTATTGGCCTTTCCTGTAGTAGTATGGGAAGAAAATGCTTTCAGGTTAAGTAATATTATCCAATAAAAGCATCTGTCCAGTCAAAGCAAAAATTGGATTACCTCAGCGCTGAGCAAGTTAAAACACAGAAATATCTCCGGGGTAATGCTGTGAAAAAAGTCACAATCAAACACCTTTACCGCTCTTTTTTCTGCCCATTTAAGATTTGTCTTGAAAAAATATGCAAAATCAACTATATTATAGCTGTGAAATAAATCACAGAAGGGCAGCGATGAACAGCATTCCTACACCAACTATCTCCAGGCTTTGTGCTCTATACCAGCTACTTAGTCAGATGAACCTGCAAAACCACCTGTCTTCTAAAGAAATAGGGCAAATTCTGGGAGTTCCTGCTCACAGTATCCGCAAAGATATCAGCTATTTAGGCGTGGCCGGAAACTCCGGTGCCGGTTATGATGTCCATAAATTGCGCGGTCTTATCGCAGACTCCCTGGGATTAAATACTGTTCGAAGGGTTTGTGTGGTGGGGCTGGGCCGAATGGGTTCTGCTATTCTGAACTATCCACTGGGGGAGGAGTTCAAACTGGTGGCAGGTTTCGACTCAAGTATCAATCGACTGGAAACTCTGAAGACTTCTGTAGAGCTTTTTCCTGCATATCGGATAAGTGAAGTCGTCCGTTCTCTCAGCATCGATCTGGCAATTATTACCGTTCCTGCGGAGAGTGCCCAGGAAGTAGCCGATCGTCTGGTTGAGGGAGGAGTGAAGGGAATAGTGAATTTCGCGCCTGTACCTGTTAAGATAAAAGACAAGGATGTTTTTGTAAAACAAATCGATATTGATGGTGAGTTACGCATACTTTCTGCACGCATCAGCGTTTCCACCGCTTTATAAATACAACTTTTCGTGATAAGGAGAATCTATTATGGCAAGGGTTTATAATTTTTCTGCAGGCCCATCCATGCTTCCTGAACCAGTACTGCGTAAAGCGGCCCAGGAAATGCTTGATTACAACGGCTCCGGTCAATCGGTGATGGAGATGAGTCATCGCTCGGCTGTCTACGAAAAGATAATCAAGGATGCGGAGGCTCTTTTACGTGAAGCAATGCGGGTCCCCGATAATTACAAGGTGCTTTTTCTTCAGGGCGGGGCATCCATGCAGTTTGCCATGGTACCCATGAATCTGATGGGGCAAAAGAAAAAAGTAGATATTGTAAACACAGGAGTCTGGTCTAAAAAAGCCATTACCGAAGCAAAACGGTTTGGCACCGTCAGGGTTGTGGCTACTTCTGAAGACAAAAATTTCTCGTATATTCCCACTCTCGAGAAAAGTATGTTCGATCCGGAAGCTGCGTATGTACACATTACCACAAATAACACCATATTTGGCACCCGTTATCGTAGTATTCCTGATACAGGAGCACTTCCTCTGGTTGCAGATATGTCTTCCAATATCCTCTCTGAGGAGTATGATATCAGCAAGTTCGGATTAATCTATGCCGGTGCACAGAAAAATCTGGGACCTGCCGGACTGACTGTTGTCATTATAAGAGAAGATCTTGCTGGTAAACCCATAGATAACACTCCTACGATGCTTAATTACAGCACTCATATAGAGAATGATTCCATGTTTAACACTCCGCCATGCTACAGTATTTACATTTTAAAACTGGTGCTGGAATGGCTCAAAGAACAGGGTGGAGTGGCTTCAATGCAGAAAATCAATGAGCGCAAGGCTGCAATACTTTATGAATTTCTGGATAATTCCAGGATGTTTAAAGCAACAGTGGAACCGCAATACCGTTCGTTGATGAATGTGCCGTTTGTGGCTGCCAGTGATGAGCTTAACAAGGAATTCATTAAAAAGGCCGACAGCGCTGGATTTGTCAACCTTAAAGGACACCGGCTGGTTGGAGGAATGCGGGCAAGCATTTACAATGCGATGCCTGAGGAAGGTGTAAAAGCGCTGGTGGAATTCATGAAAAAATTCGAAATGGAACATGTCTGAGAGGAGAGTATAGAATGTATAAGATACAGACACTTAATAAAATAGCAAACATCGGACTGGAGCTGCTTCCAAGGGATGACTATGAAGTCGCTTCCGAGATAATTAATCCCGATGCTATTCTGCTCAGAAGTGCCAACATGCTGGAAATGGAAATTCCTGCATCGGTTAAAGCAGTTGCCAGAGCCGGTGCCGGTGTAAACAATATTCCGGTAAACAAGTGCTCTGAGCGGGGAATAGTGGTTTTCAATACTCCCGGTGCAAATGCAAATGGTGTCAAGGAACTGGTAATTGCAGGACTTCTGATGTCTTCCAGAAAGATTTTTCCAGGGCTGATGTGGGCGAAGACTCTGGTTGGCAGAGGAGATGAGGTCCCTAATCTGATTGAAAAAGGAAAATCTGGTTTTGTAGGACCGGAATTAAAGGGTAAAAGACTGGGAGTCGTAGGGCTTGGTGCGATTGGGGTGATGGTTGCCAATGATGCCTTAGGGTTAGGAATGCAGGTAAGCGGATATGATCCTTTCATTTCGGTCGAAGCTGCATGGGGATTGTCCAGTAATGTAAAAAGAGCCCGTAGTCTGGAAAGTCTGATTGCTGCATCTGATTATATCACACTGCATGTTCCTCTTACAGACAAGACCAAGGGCTTTATTAACCGTGAACGTCTGGCTATCATGAAAAAGGGTGCACGTCTGCTCAATTTTGCACGTGGCGGACTGGTTAATAATGAACATCTCAAGGAAGCGCTGGATCAGGGAATCGTTTCGGTTTATGTTACCGATTTTCCTGATGAGGAACTTTTGAAAATGGAAAATGTGATCGCGTTTCCGCATCTGGGTGCTTCTACACCAGAAGCAGAAGACAATTGCGCAATAATGGCGGTCAACCAACTCAAGAATTTTCTTGAGAAAGGCAACATAAAAAATTCGGTCAATTTCCCGGATTGTGAACTCGAATCAAGGGCTCCGACCAGAATTGTCATTGCTAACAGAAATATTCCCAACATGGTTGGTCAATACACTTCGATTCTTGCTTCGGAAAAGATAAATATCTTAGGTTTAATCAACCATCACAAAGGGGATTACGCTTACAATATTATAGATATCGATGGGGAGATAAGTCCTTCTGTAGAGGAAAGCATTAAAAATATTGATGGCGTGATAATGGTGAGGGTTATTAATTTTTCTGAAACTGCAGAATGATATCGTGGGATTGGAAGGAAACTGTTGCAGCAGAGTAAAAGCAAGTTTCCTTCCTTTTTATTCGGATTCACTCTGTACCCAAGGGGTATTTTTTACATTGGAGTTGTACCACTGGGGAGTGTTTTATGGAATTTTGAAGGGACACAGAACTGTGGCCCAGAAGACAGAGCTCATTCAAAAAATTAAATATTATGCATTATTACAGGGTTAAGCAAAATGATTCTCTCAATTCAGTCTCATGTGGCTTTTGGGCATGTAGGTAATCGATCGGCAGTTTTCCCTCTCGAGCTTATCGGGCAGGAAGTCGTGGTAATTAACACTGTTCAATTTTCAAATCATACCGGATACGGGGAATGGACTGGTGATGTTTTTTCTGCACAGCACATAAGAAATATTCTTCAGGGAATTGAAAAACGTGGGGGACTTTTGTGTGATGCCGTGCTGAGTGGCTATATGGGAACTACCGAGGTAGGTATGGCGGTTGCCGAAGCCGTCGATCGGGTCAGAGCGATTCGCCCGGGGGCGCTTTACTGCCTGGATCCGGTCATGGGTGATTATGGCCGCGGATTCTTTGTTCATCCGTCGATTCCGGATTTTATAAAGAAAGAAGCGCTGAAAAGGGCATCGATTGTCACACCAAATCAGTTTGAGGCGGAATATCTTGCAGACATGAAAATATCGGAGATCTCTCAGGCACGCGAGGCATGTCGCAGAATCAGGGAACTGGGGCCTCAGATCGTGCTTATCACCAGCTTTCAGAATAGTAATGATGACAGCAGGATCTCAATGTATCTCTCTGATAAGGGAGAAGACTGGATTGTCACTACACCTCGATTAGCCATGAAACCCGATCCTAATGGAGCAGGTGACCTTGTTTCCGCTCTTTTTCTTGGCAGATATCTTCAGTCAGGCAATGCATCTGAATCACTTGGAAAGATGGCCAATTCTGTCTTCACTGTATTTGAAAAGACTTTTAATGCAGCAAGCAGGGAGCTTCGACTGGTGGATTCCAGATTTGAGATAATGAATCCTGCAGCTACTTTCGAAGTAATGAGGATTTGATCATAGAGTCCGAAAAACCTCTTTTTTCCGTTTTGCTTTAGGGTGGGATTGATCAACTGTCAAAACTTTTAAGCTGGTTCTTTGTGTTTAAAAGCTAACATTCTGGTATAAAACTATAAAAAGGGAATTTTCGAATTGTGCTTCCTTTAAATCCCCAGAGGTGAAATTTCATTATATTGAATTTTTAACTCTGGGGCAGGTGAGAATCTAAGATTTTCGACTCAAAAACCTGAAAACTCCACCCTCCTCATCTCCCTGGCGAAAGAAAAGGGACTGAATGTATGCCAAATAACAAAGCATGGTGAAAACTTACCTGCTTATAGTGAACACTTTTCTTTTTGATGTCTTTGTAAAGATCTCCAGAAAATATACACCCTCGGTAATATGTCCAATATCAATCCAGTTTCTATGAGAATTTTCTATTTTAATCCGTTTTCCTGAGATATCAAAGAGATTACAACGACTGAACATGATATTATCGAGATAGATCTTTGTCCCGATAATCTTTGGTACAATATGTTCGGATGAGCGCATTTTTGTTTTGAAATCAACTGCTTTTACAATAGCCAATCCGTCTTTGATCCCCTGATAAAAACCATAGTATGCTGCTTTTGGTTGGTACTGTTCATTGAACAACAATGCATTCTGTCCCATTCTCCAGTATGTGTTGGAATTGTCAGCTACACCCCAGAGACAGATCCAGTCTACTCCTCCTGCGACTGCGGCTTTGGCAAAATCATAATATTCTTTCTTCTGGATAGTGTCCATCTGGGCTGACCACTGGGGTTGTTTTGGCTGCGCAATCTGATCTGTATCACCATAATCGACCTCGGTGATATATACCTCCAGACCAAGTTTCTTGTATTCTGCCACAGCCGTGGTAAGTTTGGACCAGTCATAACTGCGGTCAAGCCGGAAATGGCCCTGAAACCCTACTGCATCAATGGAAACTCCGGTATTTATCAAGTGTTTTACTAACTGATAAAATGCCCGGGCCTTTACAGAATTATCCCAGAATTCGATATAGTAGTCACGCAATTCCAGTTTTGCAGAAGTTTTTGACCGGGCCATTTGAAAGGCTTTACGGATATACACCGGATGCTTATCGTATACTTTTGCATTTCCGGTAAGCCCGGATTGATCCGCTTCCCATCCAAGCTGCTGCCAGCGGCATTCAGCCTCATTCCTTTTATAAATTGTTCAATACCCTTACCTGAGATAATCGAAAATGAAGAGTAATGATCACGAATCAGGGGCTTTCCATGTCTGATAAGGGTAATTTTATTTTCGAAGTCTTCCTGTCCCATTATCTGTTTTTCATAGTAACGCATTTGTTGATTTTAACTGGATAAGAGAAAAACAAAGGAATTACAGATAAAAATATTAATGGATTTGGTGCATGATACATTTTTTTTTCCGGCACTGATTCTGGAATCATATGCCAGAAAACGTCTGAATCTGTTGCCGAACAGACCTGAATATACATTTTGAATAGCTGACATCCACCCCTTCAGGGCTTTTCGGAAAATGGCCTGTCAAATTTTATTAACCCAGGCTTTGCAGCCTGGGTTTGTGTCGTATTCCTGTTAGGGTTTGAATTAGGGTTCAGATCAGATTCAGGTCTTAATCCACTCTTTCGCATCTTCTACTTCAGCCGACCCATTTTGTCCACGCATATATATTGGAACTTCTAAAGTGTTTAGAAGTTCCGAAACATGCATGAGCTTCCGGATCCAGCTCTTCCATTCCCGGGTGGTTGGCCAATGGTGTCACCACCTGGCCAATCTGATGTTGTTGGTTAATATTTATTGTTGATTACTGTTTTCCGTATGATTCAGAATAGCAGTAATCACCCTGTCCCACTCATCATAATGGATCTCATGTCCTGACCCTTCAAGCCTGAGCAGAACCGAATGTCCAATGGTTTTGTGCATCACCTTGGCATGCACAAATGGCAACACAGGGTCTTCGGTGCCGTGAATAATGAGAAAAGGCACTTTTATACTGCTTGCCTGTCCGTAAAGTTCTTCACCACCTTTAAGTAATGAATGATTGAACATGCAAAGGAGATTTTTCGCCCGTTTTATCTCGGTTTCAGCTAATCTAAATGCCCGTTTCTCATCAAATGGATGAGCACTGCCATTGAGTATGTGCCAGCCTCCCACCATGTATTCAATAACGGCTTTCTGATCATTCCAATCGAGAAGAGAAGCTTTTTGATGATATTCGAGAACCTTCTGGTCTATCTGCGGAAGCTCTGGTAAATCATCCCATATTCCCGAAGCAATTGCCGTAACAGAGATCACCCGGTCCGAATATTTCATCGCAATAATCTGAGCGATCATTCCACCTAAAGACATTCCAACCAGATGTGCTCTTGTAATACCGTATTTGTCAAGAATAGATAAAGCATCATCTGCCAAATCTATCACTGTGTACTGGGGATTACCAGGCTCATAACAGGTAGAACAACCAACATCTCTGTTATCGTAGCGAATCACAAATCGATGGTGATTGCTAAGCCTCTGACAGAACTCCTCATCCCACCAGATCATGGATGCTGTTGCACCCATAATAAGTAAGATACAGGGATCCTGGGGATTGCCGAAAGATTCGGTACATAGTTCAACATTATGTTTCTTTATAATTCTTTGTGACATTATTTACTCCTTCATTTATCAGATATTCAGTGGTTTGATAACTGCATGTCATAACTGTGTTTATTGATGCAGATGTATTCTCTGTTCTTAATCTTACATAAACAGTTGCAAACATAGCCTTCTTTACTTTTTGGGTATACATGGTATTGGGTTTTCTGTGATCAGCAGTTTATTCATTTGCTGGATCATCTTAATTGTTTCATATAATTAATTACTGTCATACCATCATATCTTTTTCCATGTTCCATTGAAACTGGGTAAAATTCATGTTTCATCAGCAGCCTTTGCATTCTCAGATTATCTGCAAAGACAGTCGTCTTGATCGAAACGAAACTGTTTTTTAAAGCGTATTCACAGCATTGTTTTATTAATGCTGATCCTATACCTTTACACCTTTTAGCTGGATTAACCCCAAGCCCAAATAGTTCAAATCCATCAAGAAAATCCAATTTTATTACAGCAATCCCCAGGATCTCTTCATTCTCTTCTACAAACAAATAGCGAATGGGGCACGATTCAGACAAATCATTCACCCAACCGTTTATTTGTGAATGAATAAATCTTTGCCCTGAGAAAGAAAGAAACTTAAGACTATCATCAGAGTTCCATATTTCAAGATATGCCATCATAAACTTCTGTTTAAGTTCTTTTGGTGAATTGACGGTTAATTCAAAAATCTTCATATTACTCGCTCCATTATGATTTTTATGTTCTGATATTTTCATTATCTAAAAAATGAATGCTACCTTAAAGATAAAATCAATGTTACTACTCAGGTATTGAAACCCTAAGGCAGATAAGCCCTTTACACAGTTTTTAACATTTCGGGTTCTTCGTTTAGTTATTCGATTCAGATTATTTCTGATTAGATTGTTTTGATATCAATTCATATTTAGGGTATTCCGAGAAATTAGTGGAAGAATCTGTCCAAAAAATTTGGAAAATTCCTCAAAAGCTGCCACTAAATTAACTTCCAGCGCACGAACATCATTGCCAATTTGATACTAAACTCAACTGAACAGATAATTTGGTATTAGTACTGTTATAATTTTTGTAAAAAGCGGGTCGGTTTTAGTGATTTATTATTGAATAGTATGCTGAATATGTTTCAATGTTTTTTTAAACACATATTCGTTCGAGATTCTATTTTTTGATTATATTGTATATATATGTATATAAGATGATTGAAAAGATCTCATAGTTATAACTGTTATACTGAAAATCAAATATATGTTATCTAATTTCATTAATATCTGGCAAAGTTCACAAGTTTTCAAAAAACCACAGTGACAGTAACACAATTTTTCTTACATAAAGGGAGAATGGAATATGAACGCAAAAAAAGGTGTCTGGAGAAGCCGAGCTGTAATAATCTCTCTGACTGCTCATCTTGCAGCATTTAGTATAAACTCATACGGATGGTCCATTTCCGGAACAGTAAAGACAAAAGCAGGTGTTGCAATATCTGGAGTCAGTGTGACTGTAAAAGACTCCGCCAATTATTCCGATACTACTGATGATAATGGGAATTTCTCTTTGGAATCACCAACTTCCTCAAAAAACATCATAAAAGAAAATAGATCCGGTTCCTATTCTGCAAAATTTGAAAAGGGCGAACTACTGGTCAGGTCACCCTGGGATGGTGCGCTGAAATTATCATTATTCGATTGTAGCGGACGTATTTTGTGGACTGCTAAAGTTGTTTCAACCAAAGGAATCGCAAAAGCTGCATTCCCTTCTAATTTAAGTAGAGGAATTGTCTTTCTGCAAATAAGTCACTCAGGCAACGAGCAATATTTTTCTATGGGCTGGGGCCCTCATGGTTTATACATGAAACCGTCACAAAGTATAAGCAGCGTTGCAAATACTAAGACAGCACAAGCAGAAACATTCCCTACAATTCTGTTTAAAAAAACAGACTACCGTGATACAAGCTTCACAATGACTTCCAGTGAAATGACCAATGTTGAAGTAGTCATGCAACAAAACGAAAAAACCTGTCCTTTGCCAAAATCTATAAAATGGCAATCTTCAGGTATCCTGGTAGACATCAAACCCGATGCCTCACACAAAATAGTTTCAGTCAAAGACCCCACAATCCAGAAATACAAAGGTAAATACCTGATCTACTGCACAGTCTTTAACACCTCTACCAATTTATTTAACATGCAGTTTATACAGTTTACTGATTTCTCTGAAGCTAAAGATGCCACACCAATCTTTATGGATAAGGTGCAAGGATTTAGCGGCTATAAATGCGCTCCGGAACTTTTCTATTTCGCACCGCAAGATCTTTGGTATCTTATCTGGCAGCAGCAGCCTCCAGCATATTCTACAACTAAGACCCCGGATGATCCCTACTCATGGTCAGCTCCCAAGACATTTTATACCAACGGTATACCAAATGCTCCTTCACTTCCAATCGATTACTGGCCTATTGCAGATGATAAAAACTTCTACCTTTTCTTTACAGGTGATGATGGCAAGGTCTACCGGGCCAAAACCACTCTTGATCAATTTCCCAATGGTTTCGGTGCATATGTGGTAGTGAAATCTTTGGATAGAAACATAATTTTCGAAGGAAGTTCCCATTATAAAATCAAAGGAACAGCTAATACATACCTGCACGTTGTTGAAGGAATGGGAAATCCAAGGTACTTTAGCGCCTGGACCTCTGAAGGTATCGAAGGTGAGTGGAAGGATTATATGGTTGGTCAGAATAATCCATTCGCAGGTACAAAAAATGTAACGTATGCTCCGGGTGTAACTGACTGGACTGATGATGTCAGCCATGGAGAACTGATTAGAGAAAATCCTGATCAAACACAAGAGCTGGATCTGTGCAACTTGCAATTTTTATATCAGGGTAAAGCTCCCAATTCCGGAGGTGATTATAATTTGCTCCCATACAAGCTGGGGCTCCTTACAGCTACAGCTCAATAACTGCATCTGACCTTTTTTTGACTTGCCTGGCTGCACATTTTATGTGTGCAGCCCCCTTTCCCACTCAAAAGTTTGTGCTAAAAAGAAATAACCAATGTAATTTGCCACTGATACTACTTTAATTCTCTTTGTTTTACAAAGTTCGCCCCTCAATCGCCCGGACTGGTTGGTTAAGGCCTGCCTTTAACCCAAAAAACACAGCAGGTGATGACGAAGAATCCCCAATGAATGTATCGGGATAAGATATTGATACAGAAAGTATTGACCATGCAAAAAACGATAATAAAGTACAGTACGAAGTACTGGAAATGCTGGGGCATCATACGTTCGGAATGCCTCTGCCCCAGAGGTAATTAATTAACAGGTCAAAAAGTTACCTCTGGGGAAGGAGCCCGAAGAGGATTTTTGTATGACTAAACTGCAATTCTTTATAATAATCGGATTGGGGAAATCTTACGGTAATAAAACGTATCCAAAGAAAAAAAGAGATGCCTTAATATAGAATGCAAAAGCGCGCGTATTCTGACTTGCCGACTATATGGCGCCAATAAAGTGCGCATGCCTTACCAGATTCCTCACTTCTCCCCAGAGGTAAAATTTTGATGAGGCGAAAAATTACCTCTGGGGGGCCATACGTTCCGAAATGACATCTCACATGCGCTGGTAATGTCATCTAATGGAAAATTTGGGTTCTATCCTGATTTAGGAACATTACCTCTTGCATAGCAGAACGAAGTGACATCAATCTACTGCAGTTTTAGATATAACAGTTTTAACATTTCCGGTTCTCTGTTTAGATATTCTATTCAGATTACTTCTGATTAGATATTGTTTGGATATTAATTCTTATTTTTTCATATTTGATATTATGACTTCATTTTTTGTCATCAGATACCTGAGTAGCTATAAATCTATTTTCTTAATCTCAATGCAGCTTTCAAACCAAAGGTTAGAAAAATGCCATCTGTTACTATTGGTACCTTTTCCTCCCAGTTTGAGATCCAGTAATAATCTCTGATGGCAGTCCTGTTGAACAAATTATGAAATGTTACATAACCATTGAATCTGGTGAAATAACGGACTTTATCGTCCGGGTATCGTATCTGGATGCTCAGATCGTGAGTGTTGACTGTGGGCAGAGGAATGTATTTTCCTGATTTTAAATCATAATAGCAGTTACCGCTTCTATTGTCCCAACTGAAATACAAATGTAACATCTCTTTGAAAAAGTTCAGATGGACGCCGGTTCTGGATGAGAATGGAGATTTCCATTCATAGGTAAATTTTTCTTCACCTCTGAGTCTGTGGGCATCTGACAAACTGATACTGGAATAAAGGGCAATCCATCGGGCCAGGTCATAGTTCATGCTTGTTTCAAGACCTTTGGCAGAAAAACCGGTGGTGGCGGTCGTATCCCAAATAAAATAAAGTGGGTTTATACCTGGAAGCCGGTCCTGAAATCTCAGATAAGGCTGTATTGTGATATCGAAACTTCTGCTGTCATACTTGACAGGCATAGAAAGAACCGTAGTGGTAAGTTTGATTTTTCTGAAATTATCATCGGGTAATCCACGGAAATCAGCAAAACTCGTGATTTTCCCCGCATTAAGACTGATAAGAAATCTCCATACATTCCAGCCAAAAGAAACTCCGGGATCGAATGAAAGGACCGGTTTACCTTCAAAAAAACGGGATGAAAAGAGAAGGTTGTTTTTTATGATCAGATTACCCAAACTCAACCGCGAGTTGCTGTGTAAAGAAAATGCATCCTCTTTTCCTTCCTGATATGTTAATCGCTTGGAGTCAGAATAGCGCTTCTGGACAACATCTCCATACCACTCCTTATGTTCATATCTGCCTTCGAAATCGACGTTTATTAATTTTTCTGATATTGGATTAAACCTGATGGTTGTATTTACATTGTTAAGAAATGTAATTTTGAGTCTTGATACCGGTCCGAAACTTTTCCCCTCTGAAAAATACTGATGAGATCCTCCGGCAAAGAATCTCCATTTTTCATTGTTGCTGGGACGCAAACCAACTCCCGCCATGCCCCAGGGAAAGTAATTTCTGGATCCCAGGTTATTGAGACGTCTCAAAAACCATTTTAATTCGGTATCCTCATCTGTCCAGGAAGATGTATATCCATCCCATGCAAACCATCCAAATACCTCGTAGAGCAAATTTTTAAATTCATATTGCCCTGAAAGGGTAAGATTGCCAAAACTGCATGGAAAACCAGGACCAAGGGCCGCCTCTTCTTTAATCCCATAATGAACCAGCATCCATCTAAGCAGTTGCCAATTTGCACCAGTGAAACCTAACTGCAGGGATCGTTTGCTTTCTTTCCTGTCTTTAAGTGAAAAAAGCAGGTCTGCGCTTCTGTTACCGAAGTCAATAGCCAGTTCAGGCCTGGGAATCAACCTTTGATTTGCAGGGCGAACAATTTCAGGATTAGCCTCAATAAGAGCACCACTGACCGATGGATATCTTCCGGCAATTTCATCGATGTTCACTTTAATATCGGTTAAAGCGGAGAGCATGAGCCCATCATGTTCTCCGAATGCAAATCCGGCAAAATTATAGGGAGCATAAAAGGGAACTCCATATATCAGATAAAGATTATCATAAGGTGTAGCTGACCGCACAATTATTTCCGATTCTGATCTGGAACTTCGCCTCACAGGTGTAAGATTCTGTATAATATCGCTTAAACTGTGAGTCATCCCAAACTGATGTTGCTGAGCGCTTATGCTCACAGTGGCGTTGTCGGAATCGGTTTTACCATAGACAGTGATTTCATATTGTGATGTATCTGGAAAGTATTCCGGTATGGATACTTTCATTTTTATTTTTGAATTCTCATTAATCAATACGGTATCTTTAACCGTTTGATAACCAGTTGCTGTTATTACTAATTGTACAGAACCGGATGGAAGAAGGCGGAAACGGAAACTGCCTTCAGAATCGGTAGATGTCATGAACGCTTTATGCCCATATTTCTGGCCTGGAATCTTGCCAATCAGCCTGCAATAGGTTGAGAATGAATTAACCGATTTATCACTTGTTGTGTCCTGGTAAATAACTTCCACCTGGGCATCGTTAACCGGTAAACCATCTTTTTGACTTAAAACTTTTCCTTCTACGACCGGTTCGACCTGGTTGAATGAGCCTATAAGACTGTCTGCAATAAATGCTTCTTTTATATTAATAACTGATGGTACAGGTAAACCATTTTCAATTGCAGGTGAAAATTTGCTTTGTAATAAAGAGTGCTTCGCTATGGAATCAAGTTCAGGAGCTATCCCCTTTATTATTTCACAGCTTTCAACCTGACCTTTCTGATCAATATAAACCTGCAACTCAATTGTTCCTTCGAGTCCCTTTTTAAGAATAAAGACTGGAATGTCTACACGTCCATCAAGGGTTAGTTCCGGATCGTAGTTTTCCGCTTTAATGGTTAAAATTAAAAAAGATATGAAAAGAATGCAGGGTAGAAAGTCTCTTTCTGAAAACATGGGTAAACCTATTGAGTTAAAGCTGAATATGAGTTTTATTAATTTAAATAAATCAAACTACGGTTTTGAATATCCAATTATTGCTTTAAATAACCCCATATCATTACCATCTCAAGGGTTTAATAAAACCTGATAAAAAGAGTATTGGTGAGGTTAGAAATCACTGGTGACAGTCATCGATGACTCAAATTATCCATGCTTCTTTCTAAAGTTTAGAAGTGCTAAATTACGCGTAAATTGGCTCATCCAAATATTAAGAACAGCCATATTACACGTATGCTGGCCCATTTAAGATTTTAGAACCTCCAAACTTCGCAATATATCGGTCACCTTAAGACTTCAGAATAGCCTGATTACGCAATGTATCGCTCATCCTAAGATTTTTGAAAAGCGAATTTCAGCGCATGCCGGTCAACCCAGGATTTCAAAACAGCGAATTTATGCGTATATCGGTCATCGTAAGTGTTTAGAATAGCGAATTTATGCGTATATCGGTCATCGCAAGTGTTTAGAATAGCGAATATACGCGTATATCGGTCATCGCAAGTGTTTAGAACAGCAAAGTCACGCGTGAAAACGCACTTCTAAAGTGTTTTGTTGGCCGCATTACGCGTGAAAACGCACTTCTAAAGTGTATGGTTGACCGCAACACGCGTGGAAACGCACTTTTAAAGTGTGTGGTTGACCGCAACACGCGTGGAAACGCACTTTTGAAGTGTGTGGTTGACCGCAACACGCGTGGAAACGCACTTTTGAAGTGTGTGGTTGACCGCAATTACGCGCAAGATTGTTCAATTGTAAAGTGTTGTTGGTCTGCTGAATACACGCATTTTGATATTTCTAAAAATGTTCAGGCCGCTGAATTACAAGCATACTGGTATCTTCTATTGAGTATATCGAACGGCTGATCTGCGTAGAATTATGGTTAAGAACCGATGTCAGAAAATCTTGGTTTTTGGAAGAGTTCAGAGGTTTAAGATCTTCTTTACTTAATTATTCATTTCTTCCTATGGTCAGATAATCTGAAAAATTACCCTGTTCAATCCATTGCACTATATTTATTATAAACAGATACATCATATATTAGAAAAAACTCTTTCTGTTGGTATTATGAAATCAAATCAAAGTCTTTACCTGTTCATTGTTTCTATATGGTCTTTTCTGTATGCAGAGCAAGGTTTTTTTAAGGACAACTGGGTTCCCAAAGCAGCTCCAGTGTACTCTTTCCATAAAGCTCATCCACTATCAACAGCTGAGCCCGGTTTTGCTATCAGAATAGATTTCTCCGATACAATATGCAAAGTGTTACCTACAGTTTTTGGTCATAATATTAATCCATGGGTGAAAGGTACTATTCACCAGAATGAAAAAGCGTTAATGCATTTGAAAAGACTTTCTGTTTCTGATTTGCGGCTTCCGGGTGGGAACTGGACAAGTGTATGGATGTGGGATGGTACATTGCCTCAGAATGTTCGTGATGGCTATGATGAGCTTTTAAAGGGACTGCCAAACCAGTCCTGGACTATGACAACGGATAACATGATAGCTCTGGCTGACTCTTTGAATGCAAGGCCTCAGCCATGCGTCAACTATGCTCTTGCCCGCTTTCTTATGGGAGACGACAGAGTGCAAAGGGCTGCATCTTATGCTGCGGCCTGGGTTCGTGACTTGAACATTAAGAAACAAAAAGGGGCAAAATATTGGGAAGTTGGAAATGAGCACTATGGATCATGGCAAGCCGGGTATGATGTTTCAGGGTTGGGTGTAATAAGCGGAACCGAATATGGAAAAGATTTCAGGATTTTTGCAGATTCTATGCGGGCGGCAGATCCATCAATTAAAATTGGGGCAGTAATGCTATCTGATGAAAAAGACCATGACAATTGGTCTGCGCATGTATTACCGGAAGTTCAGAATCATGCCGATTTCCTGGTTATCCACGAATATTTTACCTGGGCTTCTGATATTAACACCATCACGGTACAGCAGATGCTCGACAGTATTGTTGTGATTAAAAAGAGTATGGATAATCTTAAGAGGATGGTGGAAAAGTATACAAATAAAAACAGGGAGCACTTTCCTGTTGCTTTAACAGAATATAATGTGCGGGCAGGAAGAAAAAATTCATCAATGGTCAGTAACCTGTTTATCAATATGGTACTGGGAGAGGTTATCACCCATGGCTATGGTCTTGTTAATATATGGGATATAGCAAACGGGTATGATGAAACAGAAGGTGATCATGGGTTACTTTCAAGAAATAACCCCGATGTACCCGATAATACCCCTCATCCTTCTTTTTTTGCTTATTATTACTTCGATTCTTTCTTTGGTGATGTAATGCTCAGAACATATAATGAGCAGTCCTCTTTGTATGTATATGCTTCACGGTTTTCAACCGGAGAAGCCGGAGTGGTGATCGTAAATCCAACCGTTGAAGAAAAAACGGTCGCGATTGAATTGGATGATTCTGATCCTGGAGATTCGGTGTACTGGTTTACAGTCAATGCTGATGATCCTGAGAGTAATAATATTGAGATCAATGGAAACAGGGGACCGGAATATGGCTTTGGTCCCGAAAATTACTATGATATTGCGCCTTATTCTTCTGCGTTAACCTCCCCTCTGATTTTTACTGTTAAGCCATGGAGTTCAAACTATCTTCTACTGGAAAGCAAGGGAGAGGTGAGAGCGAAAAACGTTAGAGATAAAGCAGCGAAGTGCGGGTTAAAATTCAGGCAAATGGGGCGATTCGTAGAAGTAAAAGCTCCTGAAATGCCTGATCAGGTTGGTATTTATGGACTTAACGGACAAAGATTTTCAGCGGAACTTGTCTGGGCTAAATCCGGGTCTGCCGGAAAGGTTCTTTTACCAAAAACATCAGGACTCTATATTTTAAGGGTTAAAACAGGGGAATCGGTATACTACAAACATCTATTAACCTATTAAATAGTGAACTGCTATTTATGGAGAGTACTGCCTCAAGAAATCACAAAAATCTTATATCTAAATCTCAAATCTGATAGCTGGTCTGTTATTTGCACTTTTAAAAATTCAATTAAATCTGGCTCAAGCAGATATAAATGGGGTAACATAGACTGGCATGGATCATCCCAACAATGGCCCGCAAGATCAGGATTTTGACAGAGCAGGAATTCTTATCGTTGATGAAAACCCGGAAAGCCGTACCGCTCTGGTGGAGATTCTTGCTCCCTGCAATTATCGGCTTGAAGAGGTAAAATCCGCTCAGGAAACGCTTACTCGATTGCATTCCGATGAATTCGCAGTCCTGTTGATAGATGTAGTTATGCCGCAGATGAGCGGCTTGGAACTGGCATCTATTATAAAGAAGCAGGAACCTGCTGGAATAATTCCCATTATTTTTCTGATCACTGAGAACATAGATGTAAAACAGATTTATAAAAGTTACAGAAGTGGTGCAACGGATTATCTGGTAAAGCCTTTGATTCCGGAAGTGGTCAGGGCGAAGGTGGCGGTGTTTGTTGAATTATTTGTGCAGAAAAGAGAGCAGAAAAGATTGCGGGAATCTATTACTGGTCTTAACAACGAATTAAAAGAGGCTAAAGAAAAAATAAGGAGGCTCAGACGCACTTACAAAATGGTTTTGGATTCTGCCGGGGAAGGTATTTATGGAGTTGACTCCCAGGGAATTTTGACATTCATTAATCAGTCCGGTGCTCAGATTTTAGGATACACAACCGATGAGCTGATTGGTAAACCAAGTCATACCATCTGGCATCACCACAGACTGGATGGACAATTGTATTCACAGAAGGAGTGCCCCAATTTTGCGTCCTATAAAAGTGGTAAGAGGCATTCGGGGGAAGATGTTTTCTGGAAAAAGGATGGCACAAAGATACCGGTTCTTCTATCGTCTAATCCGCTTATTGTGGAAAATGAAATAGTGGGGGCAGTGGCTACATTCACGGATATAACTGAGCACAAAAAGGTAGAAGAAGAATTGCGATTGTCTGAAGCGCGTTTTCGTACACTTTTTGAGCAGGCTACCTTGAGTATACAGATCCTGGATCCTGAGGGAAGATCGATAGAGGTCAACCGTTCGTATGAAATGCTCTGGGGACTGACCCTGGAAATGTTGAAAGATTATAACATACTTGAGGATAAGCAGCTTATCGCCAAGGGAATTATGCCTTATATACGGAAGGGGTTTGCTGGAGAGGCATCAGAGATACCGATTGTCCTGTATGATCCTTCCGAGATCAACCTGCCGGGGAAACCCAGGTGGGTGAAAGGGTATATCTTTCCGGTCAAAAATAAAAAAGGCGAGATAATTCAGATAGTACTAATGCATGTTGATGTTACAGAACTGACTCTGAAAGAAAACGCTTTACGGGAAAGCCGACAGCAGCTTCAGGCGATAATGGATAATTCTCCCACCGCGATTTATATGAAGGATTTGCAGGGACGGTATATGCTGGTCAACCGAAAGACCGAAAAAATATTTGGTATAGATAAGCAAGAAGTGATTGGAAAAAAAGATGAGGATGTATTTCCCTCAGAAACGGCTGAAATCGTGAGGACAAATGATAAGAATGTACTGGAATCAGGTGTCCCAATAGAATTGGAGGAAATAATACCTCTGAAGGACGGATTTCATACCTATATATCAACCAAATATCCACTTATGGATGCATCAGGAAAACCCTATGCTATTTGTGGCATCTCTACTGATATTACAGAGAGAAAGAAAGCTGAAGGGTCTTTGAGGCGGTATTCCGAAGAGTTATCTGCTGCAAATAAGGAATTGGAAGCATTTTCTTATTCGGTTTCACATGATCTGAAAAATCCATTAAACACAATTTCCGGTTTTGTGCAGATCCTTTCTGAAGATTATTGGGAATCAATCGATGGCAACGGGAGAGATTATCTGAAAAGAATTGCACAGGGCACAGACAAAATGCGCTCCATTATAAATAATCTGCTCAATTTTTCAAGGATAGAGAAACAGAAGATAAGGAGAGAGGAGATTGATCTTAGCGAAATGACAAGGAGGATAATTTCTGATCTGCACTATTCTCAGCCCAAAAAGAGAGTTCATGTAATCATCCAGCAGGGGATAAAGGCAAACGCTGATTCACAGATGCTTAATATAGTGCTTACAAATCTGCTTAACAATGCATGGAAATATACTTCCAAAAAAGAGAACCCCCAAATAGAGGTCGGTACAATGAAGGAAGGGGATAAAACGGTTTACTTTGTCAGTGATAACGGAGCTGGATTTGATATGAAACTTGCTGATAGGCTCTTTGTACCTTTTCAGAGGCTGCACGCGGAAAAGGAGTATACCGGTACCGGGATAGGGTTGGCAATTGTGGAAAGGGTAATAAAGAAACATGGTGGGAGGGTGTGGGCGGAAAGTGAAGTGGGGAAGGGAGCGACTTTTTATTTTACCCTGGGATAATGTGCACTATCTCTACGATCATTCGCTTATGGGGCCTGTTCACAAAGGAAATTTATTGTTGCAATGTTCAACTGAGTTGTTGTTTACCGTTTTTAATTCCGGAAGAGTGATGCTGCTCTGAGTAGGTGGTGGTTATGTTTTTTCTATCTTCCATTTACTGCAATGTTTACCTGAATAACTTACTTTGTTAGCGATAACTGGGCTGATTTTAATATGAGACGGGCAGATAGATTTATTCTGGGACATATTATCCTGAGCCGATAACGGGAGAGAGGAGGAAACAAAGAGGAGTAGTTACTGTAAATAGAATGTGTCAATCTTAAAGCATTTGTCATATCCCCATCCCGTTTATCCGGTCTCAGGTATTTTCCTTAATAAAATTCGGCTATCTATAGTGCCCGGTTAATTTAACAAACATAAGATTGCATAAAAAGCATGGCACGCAAATAAATTCCAAATCACAAGCTCCAAATTCTAAACAAATCCCAATAACTAAACATTCAAAACCCAAACAAGAAAAGAACAGAAGCGGAGGCCCCTATCCTTTTTCGAAATTTCCTATTCCTGTTCAGGTTTCGGATTTCGAAATTCGAATTTTCCTGCCTATACCTATGGTCGTGTTTTTTACACAAGAATCGAAGGCCACCGAAGTGTCTTCGCCCACCGAAGCGTCTCCGCCTAGGCGGGTAATTTGGAAATTGTTTGGAATTTAAGAATTGTGATTTGGTACTTTCCGTTTTGAAAAACAAATCTCAATCGGTATTTCCAATATTCTTTTGTTAAATTAACCGGACGCTACTGTTCGGCTATCTTAAAAAACAGAAACCACCTTTTTTTCTATATTTCCATTATAGTTAACATTCACTATATAGACACCTTTACCTGCAACCGGGACAGAAACTGTCCCTATCAGGCTGTTTCTTCTGGTGACCAATCTTCCATCGATTTCAAACAGCGAAATGCTGAAACTTATATTGTTGATTTGGGGGATAATAAATATATTGCGGTTGGAAACTGAAGTTTTAAATGTGCTGCTACCGTTTAAAGCTGGTCCGGATATCCTGTATTTGCTTTCTACTTTTCCGCTTTCGAATCTGAACCAGTTTATATTGAACAGATAGCCTTCATCACCTGTAAAAATTAAGTACAAATCGTGTGCATCTGTAATAGTATCTATGCTGCAACTGATTGTGGACCAGGTTTGCCAGTCACCAGTCTCGGTGACTTCACATGTTCCTGCAAGAGTCCCGTTGATACTGTCAATTCTAATCTCAATTTTTCCTCCGGTGCCGCCACATGAAACCCGGGCTATAAAACTATCAGCACCATCTTCAAAATCAATGTTTTTATAAACAGCATACGAACCATTTTGTATATACCCGATATCCTCGCCACCTTCAGAACAGGTTTCGGTCTGAATTCCTGACTTTAGAGAGAAATGCTCTGCTTCAATATTTGTAAAAGCAGAGATTGGTTTTGCCGGGCCACTGGAAATTAATAGTAAACCAGTTCCATGTGATGGAACACTCATTGTATAAGAACCGGTGAAACTGCCTCTATCCGCTTTAGCCCATAAATCACGTACTGTAACTGTATCCGAAAAACCGATATCAGAAAAGTTTATGGTGATATCCTTTGCAGATCCATTTCTGTTTAACAGTGCAACAGCTTTTGTAGTGCCATTAATCGAGCCCAGCGGTTTACACCATACTTCAAGACCATTGGCAGCTTTTACTCTTGTTCCCTGAATACCTGCAGAATCCTGGTTTATGGCAATCACCTCTTTATTCAGCAGAATATCCTTTATCTCCTGAGACATCTTTCTTACATCGTGTCCGGCAATAAGCGGAGCGGCCATTATACACCACATGCTCATCTGTGTACGGTATTCTTCAATGGTACACCCTCCGTTTCCTATCTCAAGCATGTCAGGATCATTCCAGCCTCCGGGGCCGGCTACAGACGCGTACTCCGTATTTTTGTCGATTGCATTGATTATGCCAACAAACCAGTCATTGCCATTATCCCACTTATCAGTAATATCTCCTGTGGTGCGCCATAGGTTTCCGGTTGATGGCATCCAGTTCTGGTATCCCCAGGCGCAGATACTGAAAACTATGTCTCTGCCGCAATTGGCAAGTGCATCACGCATTTTTTCATAATCTCTTTGCTGATTTGAATTTGGAGCAGGATCACAATTGTCATACTTCAAGTAGTCAACACCCCATTCTGCAAATGTATTTGCATCCAGTTGCTCCTTATTGTAACTTCCACTTCCTGAACCTTGCGGCCCTGAATGGTAGTGATGGCATGTTCTCAAACCACGGTCGCCGTAAATACCAAACTTCAATCCTTTGGAGTGGATATAATCTCCCAGTGCCTTCATGCCTGAGGGAAAACGGGTCGGATCAGCTCTCAGTTTTCCATTAGCATCACGTGATGTGGCCATCCAGTTATCGTCAAGATTCAGATAGATGTATCCGGCATCTTTCATCCCGGAGGTTACCATTGCATCTGCGATCTGCTTGATTTGTGTTTCATTGATATTTTCGTGAAAGATGTTCCAACTGTTCCAACCCATAGGAGGCGTTTTGGCCAGACCATTATTTAATGCCTCAGCCTGGAAAAAATAACCGGTAGAAAAAAATGTCAGAACACTCAGCAAAAATAATCCTGTCTTTTTCATAACCATTTAATACCCTTTTTATCGGACTGCAACAGCCATAAAACAACAATAATTCTTTTACGCATATTAACCTGTTTTGCCGTTATCAAGTAGGTATAGTTCTAATCATCCTCATTAATATCCGGACCTGTTTCTTCTGATCTCAAATTCTCTGAAACAACCTTAGAGATAGATTTACTCGTATTTAATCTAAGGTGTAGCAAACTGAATTGGCATGAAAATTAGCCAGTTCCAATGAAAAAGTGTTCCGAAAAGCGGAACGAGTAAAGATTTATGCTGATATCTAATTGCAGGAAGATTGTCACTGTCCGTTCTTAAATCTATGGTTTCTGGTACATAGCACCGTTTTTATAAACTAATCGCTTTGAACGGACCCTTTTTAACAGCCTGCTACGAAGAAAGTCATATCTACAGGTGATATGGTGGGAAGATTTCCGGGCTGATAAACAAAGGGACTGAAGAGAGGTACGTTAAAAGAATCGTATGGTTAGTGACAGGTAATTTGATGTTTATGCAGGAAAAATAAACTGCCAAATGGCTTGAGGGTGTAATCTGTTTGAATCAAGATTGGGATCATCAGAAGAGTTTCAGAAACTTCAAACGTTTTCTACGAAGAGAACTTTTTGTGCATTTCAGATATTTAAAAAGATAGCTAAATCCAGGCAGGAGTTGTTTTTTCCGGAACTTTACAAAGAATGCTTTTTTGTTCAAATAATAACCTTATTGCCTGATCTGAAGCGGTATTGCATCTCTTCCGAAACTATCCCTATAATCAGTTCAACTGGTACACCTAAATAATCGAAAAATGAAAGGAATTTATGCTAAAAACCCTGAATTCTGAACTCTGTACACTGGCATACCATAAGATCCAAAATTATTTTTTGACCTTTCATATCGCATTTTAAAAGAAGGGTTTCCAGGTATGAGACTTATCAAAAAAGGCAAAACAAAAGATGTATATGAGCTTGAAGATGGGAATTACCTTTTAAAATTCAAGGATGATGTTACCGGTCAGGATGGTAAATTTGATCCGGGTGCAAATACTGTAGGACTCACCATTGAGGGTGCAGGGAGAGCAGGGCTCAGATTGACCAAAATGTTCTTTGAGACACTGCGTAATCAGGGTATCCCTACTCATTATATTGATGCTAATATTGATGAAGCCAGCATGACAGTGAAACCTGCAGAGGTATTCGGAAAGGGTATCGAAGTAATCTGCAGATACAGAGCTGTTGGCAGTTTCATTCGCCGTTATGGAATGTACGCAAAGGATGGAGATCCACTCGATGCGTTTGTCGAAGTTACACTCAAAGATGACGCTAGAAATGATCCTCCGATTACAGATGATGGACTCGAGATGCTGGGAATTCTTTCTAAAGAAGAATATAAAGTTCTAAAGGAACTTACTAAACGCATATCCGGAAGTATCAAATCGGAGCTGGCTAAAAAAGGACTTGAGCTTTATGATATAAAACTTGAATTTGGACGAGTTAAACCAGATAACAGTATCGTTTTGATTGATGAAATTTCTGGTGGAAATATGAGGGCGTATAAGGACGGTAAATATATTGAGCCTTTAACTCTTGAAAAGATAATGTTAGAAGACTAAGGCCTGAAGCAATGATTATCCAAGGTTGATAAGAAGTGAGCGTATATGACGCATTTATTGCACCAGGTAGTCCCCCTGGTGCAATTTAAACCAGTCAGCAGTATTCGTCAACGTGTATCGTTTTCTGCCGCAGTACCATAGCTTGCGGTTTTCCGGGTAAAATGACTGATAGCTATCAGATTATTTGGATTTTCTAAAAAGAAATTTTTCCCTTTGAAATAGAATCATTTCATTCTTTTCTGTATTGAATTCAAGTTTCAGGCCGAATCTGTCGCATGCAAATTTGTCTTTTCCTTTTGCCACAAGCGGAAATGAGGGCTGCCCTGTAGCCTGTCCAAGAAGTATGGAATCTTTCCTGGTTATCTTAATTTTTAACGGTGTTTTTTTGCAGGTGTATTCACCAGTATATGCATCCAGGTCTTCTGGGTTAACAGAAATGGTCCTGAATTCAGGAATTGAATATCCTTTATTGAAACAGATGTTCAAGATACCTATCGCAATTTCATTTGTTGGGTATGCGACTCCATTGTAACAACAGGCAACAGCAAGGCTGTCCTGAGGAAAATAGCCAAGTTCCGAAACGAATCCATCGACTGCTCCGCTATGACCGAATCCCTTTTTATTAAAGAAAGCAACTTGAAACAACCCCATTCCGACATTCTTTTTCATGCTTGTCATCTGTTGAAAGCTGTTTTTTGAACATAACTTCAGGGAAAACAAATTTTCGATAAAGTTAACCAGATCAGCAGGTGTTGATACAATTGAACCTGCTCCTCCCACAATACTCATATCCGTTTCGGGCATTTGCTCCCATAAAGTGACATGCTGATATGAAAAGCATTCATTTTTATCAGGATCAGTTTTACTGCCGACATACGTGTCTGGGAGACCTGCTCTGGAAATAATTCTGTCATTAAGGTTCTCTGAATACGACTTTCCTGTAAGCTTTTCGATAATAAATCCTAAAAGGAGATAATTTGAATTGCTATAGGATGTCCTTTTGCCAGGTTTGAAATCTGCTTTGTGCTTTGATATAATGGCAATGAGTTCCTCTTGGGTTTTCGGTTGTGTCATCCATTGCACATAATTTGGATCGTCAGTAAAATTATGTATACCACTTTGATGGCAGAGGAGATGCCTTATTGTAACTTTGTTTGCGTTTGCAACAGAAGGGAAAAACCTGTCCAGTGTTGTAGATAATTGCAGGTTCCCCTCGTCGATCAGTTGAAATATCATTGTTGCGGTAAATGTTTTTGTAATGGAACCGACTCTGTATTTGGTACTGTCTGTGGATAACTTTTTGATACTATCCTGGATAAAGCTGTATCCAATAGTTTTTCTATAAATAATTTTACCGTTTTTGGAGATTGCAACACTACCCATAGCTTTGTTTTTTTCTGACAGAATGTTGAAAAGGCTGTCGAGCCTGGATGTATTGATATCTTGAGATAGCGTATAGACACTGCATATTGCAATCATGAAAAGACAATAAATGGCTTTAAACATTACGTCATCCTTGAACATTTAACAGGTTATTTGATATTTTTTTTGACAAGAAAAATACTGCTTAAAGAGCCATTGGATCAATCAGTTTGAATGGATTGTTTTAGATAATATCGCTTTATGACCAGCAAAGATCTTCTTTTTGTGGGATTTTATAGAATTTATTAATAACGAATGTTTATAAGGATTGGAGCAGAAATTTTAATATGGAGAAAGTTCGTATCGGAAAAACGCATCTGGTTGTAAGCAGAAGCGGTTTTGGTGCATTGCCTATTCAAAGAATTTCAGAAAAAGAAGCGGTTTCGCTTTTAAGGAAAGCCTACGATAATGGAATCGATTTCTATGATACAGCCAGGAACTATTCTGATAGTGAGGAAAAAATTGGAACTGCATTATCAGGGGTAAGGCAGAGAGTGGTTATTGCTACAAAAACTGCAGCAAAAACAAAAGATGATCTGCTTAAAGATCTGGCAGTGAGTCTCAAAAAGCTCAAAACCGATTATGTGGATATTCTTCAACTGCATAATCCGGATACTTTGCCTGATCCTGCAGACCCGAACAGCTTATATTCTGGTCTTCTGGAAGCCAGGAAAAAAGGAATGGTGCGTTATCTGGGTTTAACAAACCATAAATTTGAATTGGCAATTGAAGCAGTCCGATCTTGCCTTTATGATACTGTTCAGTATCCTTTAAATATCCTTAGCTCAGAGAGGGAGCTGGAAATTATTAAAATATGTAAAAATGCAGATTGCGGACTTATAGCAATGAAAGCGATGTCTGGTGGATTGATCAAAACGGCAGCGTCTGCTTTTGCTTTTTTAAGGCAGTTTGATAATGTAATACCTGTCTGGGGAATACAGAAAGAGACGGAGCTCGATGAGTTTTTATATTATGAAAAGCAAACCCCATGTTTGGATGAAAAAATGTGGCAGATCATAGAAAATGATCGCAAGGAACTGGCTGGACAGTTTTGCCGCGGATGCGGATACTGTATGCCCTGCACTGCAGGAATAGATATCCCCTGGACAGCCAGAATGTCACTTTTACTTCGCAGGGCACCATCTCAGAATTTTAACAACAGCTACTGGAAAGAAAAGATGGAGGCAATCAGGAATTGTACCGGGTGCAATAACTGTAAAGAAAGGTGTCCATACAGGCTGAATGTGCCGCAATTATTGAAGGAGAATCTGGAAGACTATGAAAGTTTTTTCCGGTAAACAGATACAATTCTTTAGTTATCATATAATAATTTTCTTTATCGGGTAAACGAGTGCTGGGATGGGGCCGGTTTGGGTGGAATTGTACTGCTCAATTATACAATAGATAAAAAAGTCGATTACTGGAATGCTTAGATGAAACAGATGTCTTGTGGAAACCAGTGTGTAAGGATGGTAACTGATGAATGAAATTGGCCTTTACGGAGAATTTGTTACTTTTGTCCGAAATACGTTATGCTTGTATGAAAAAGGTGTTGATCCGTCTCGTCTACCGAATCTGTGGCTTTTGTAATGGGAAAACTATCTACAGGTAGCTTCCTTATCTCCTTATCTGAGTGATGCTATAACTCTATTTGCTTTAAATCCATTGGTTTTGCAAGAAAGTATATATTGTCCGTTTACCAGATTGGGAATATCGATGTAAATCTGATGAAACCCGGCTGTGTATTTGTATCAACAGGAATCCTTTCTTTTGCTCACTCTTTTTATTTGTTGATAAAACATTTGAAGTTAGATTTTGAAGATAAATATTGTAGATTAAATGACGAATACTCAAAATAATTGTCCTGTTCAGTGAAATAGAATTGTAGGAGAAGAAAATTGAAGCACGAAGTAATTTCATGGCGTGACCAAAAGGCGCTAAAGAAAATAACTGAATCACTGCTTACTGGTATTCTTGATGAAAAGCTAATCAAGTACTTCCAGCATAATCGACCCAAATATTTTGTAAGTGACAACTCTTCATGGTTTCGTGATGCTGTATATGATGTTTACGGAATGAAAATGTCAGACCCATTCGAATACATGGCGCAAAAAATGAGAGAGAATGTAAATTTCTTACGCGCTTATCATGGATGTAAACCAATTGATTTCAAACCATATTTCATTAAAGGGATTATTCCACTAATAAAAAATAGTTTTGTTCAATATGCATTAACTCTATTGTCTTCTTCTGGTGTTACTGAAGATGATGTTATCAATGGCATGAGAGAAATTGATACAAGTTGCCGCGAAGGATATGCTTGGTTTATTTTGGATGATAGATTGTATTTTGAAGGTTGCGAGCATTACCTGATTTATGGTAGTGAATATCTTCAAGCTATAGCTCCTATCGACCAGAATTTACTAAATGTGAATACTGCAAATAAATTGGATGTAGTGTTCTGATTTTCCCGACTGCTACTTAGAAAAAATCAAATTTGGGCACCCAAACTACCTAAAAAGGCCTC